>ENA-UOOK01000042-UOOK01000042.1-fermentation-metagenome-genome-assembly--contig:-NODE-42-length-123962-cov-7.377719_pt1 | contig 123962 bp, 122 predicted proteins | sample MGYA00245777_ERZ724023 | MGnify/ENA primary metagenome ERZ724023 (study PRJEB28704, sample SAMN03018312) | fermentation metagenome | biome: anthropogenic terrestrial biome; feature: soil... | reverse complement strand
CGTCTTCGGTAATGTCTTTGCCTGCAGAGTAGAGCACCATAGCGCTGTAGATATACTCCATATTTTTCATCTCCTTAATTTAGCCGAACAAGCTGAACATTCCGGAAGCCGCGTTATCCTCGGCCTCCTGTTCGCTGATCTCTTCGCTGTTCTCGTCCCCTTTCTCATCGGTATTAATGGGCTCTGCTGTTGCAGTCGGTACCGCTGCGGCCGCCGCGTTCAACCTTGCGGTGATGCGTTCGTCCTGGTATCCTGCTGCCGAGGCAATGGCAAGCATTTGCCTGTCTGCCCTGGCCATGAGCGCTCCGATGCTGTCTTTGGTTGGGATTGCGGCTTCTACCGAGAGGGCCATCGCCTCCCTGTACGCCTTCGCGACAAGCGCTCCGATCGTCTGGTCTGTGACGTAGGCGATGTCGATTGCAAGTGCGCGTGCGTTGTAGATTGCCGCGGCGAACATTCCGTTATAGTATCCGTCAGGAATAGCCAGTACGTCCCTGTGGTATATGATCCCGTCCTCGTAGGCGGCCCTGAGGTCCATTCCTACGATCATCGGAAGTATTCCAAGCTTGGGTAGCATGACCGCGACCGGTCCGGAGATTGGTTCTCCTTGTTTGACCAGGGTCGTTTCCTTCTTGATCACTATTTTTCCCGCGTCGATGGATGCGGGAAGGCCTATCTTCTGAAGTTCTCCGATGATCGGACCGGGGCCGAACGGAGTGGGCCCTTTCGGGACCACTATGTCGATCGGTGCATCCTGACCCGCTTTCGCGGGGGCTGCGGTCATGGTCGCATCAAGCTGTTTGAAGAGCTTGAAGGGGTCCTTGTCGGTGGCTATAAGAGCGCACTGACCGTGGACCGCGTCCAAAAGTCCCTCCAGCCCGGGCTTCTTCTTCGCCGCCTCTTGGATGGCCAGGAATATAAGCTTGTTCTTGGTCATCTTGAGGTACGCGTGACCCCTGAGCTGGGCCCTCATGCCCTGGATCTGCTGCCCGGCGATACCGTGCACGTCGACAACCGCGACGACAGGGTACTCGAGCATTCCTTCCACGAGCTTGTTCACCAGATCCTTCTTCCATGCTGCGACGTGTGCCATCTTAGACCTCCTCACATCACCTTCTCCGACGGTCCCATCGAGGTCTTTACGTAGGCGGATGCGATGTTGTGCTTACCTTTCTCAAGGCGGCCCTCGACGCGTCCCAGGATGACGTCGATGTTATCGGCGATGTCCTGAGCCTTCATATCGACCGTTCCGACGGGTACGTGGAAGGTCTTTCTGTCTTTCGTTCTGATGGTCGCAGTCCTGCGGAGCTGGTCGATCATCACGGTCGGGTCTGCACCCGGCGCGATGGGCTTCGGCATCTTTCCGCGCGGGCCGAGAACGGTACCCAATCTCTTACCGACGACCGCCATCAACGGCGCTTCGGCGATGAAGTAATCGATACTGTTCGCGACCTTCTTGGCCTGCTTCTTGTCGTCTGCGAGGGCTCCGAGTTCGTCGGGGCTGATCACAAGATCGGCAACGTCTTTGGCTTTCAAGGCTAGTTCGCCGCCACCAATAACACAGATCTTGAGGATCTTCCCGCGGCCGGCCGGAAGGACGATGTCCTCCTGGATACGGTTCTTCGGGATAGAAAGGTCAACATCTCTGAGATTGATGGCCAACTCAACCGTTTCGACAAAATTGCGCTTCTTTGCACTCTCGAGTGCCTTCTGCACAGCTGTTACGGTTGGTTTTTCTGCCAATACAATTCCTCCTTGTAGTAATAGCGGGCTGGTACCCTCCTACAAGCAGTTTGGCTAATCTATGACCTGTATATAAGTTTTCTTGATGTCAGCGCAGTTCGTCGTCCAAACTGTCCTTGATCTGCTTGAGATTGATGGCGTTCATGAAGAAGCTTATGTCGGAACGCAGCAGCTCCCGCAGGGCCGTCAGGCACGCCGCGTAGACCAGCAGGCCCAGCAACGACACGGAGGCCACCTCCAACAATCCTGTTATTTCGAAGGCCGTGTCCACGGCCACAAGGGCCGCCGCCGTCACGGCCAGGGAGAGAAGGTGCTTCCATATGTTCTTGTAAGGCCTTATACCGGTGGCGCGTCTGACGTAGTACAAGAGGACTACCGTCAGCACGACGTATCCGATGGCCAGGGAAATGGCGGCACCCACTCCGTACAGGCCGTCCCAGGGCAGTATGCCCGTGTTCGGGATCAAGAGCACGAACATGGACGCGACCACCGCGGCGTACACAATGGAGGCCTTGGTGTATAGCGCGGCCCTGTTGGAAGCATAAAGCACCTGGGTCAGGGTCCCGGCCAGGACCCTCAGGGTCATCGTGACCGACAGTATCGAAAGTATGGTCCCGGCCTTGGAGTATCCCGCACCGAACAGGACGCCGCCGATCTCCTCTCCGAATACCATCAGGACCACCATGACCGGGAAGAGGAACATCATGAGATACTTCTGGGACATCCATATCAGGCCCTCCATCTTCGAAGGCGTCCTGACCGTTTCGGGTTTGGAGAGCTGCGGAAGGATGACGTTGTTCAGAGAGCCGCCCAGAGAGATGAAGACGAAGGCCACTCCCATCGCCGCGGTGTAATAGCCCACTTCGAGAGTGCTTCCCGACAGCCCGATCATGACCTTGTCCACGAAATCGAGCACAGTCAGGAACAGAGAGGATATTATCAGGGGCGCGGCGAAGCTCAGGTATTCGCGGAACATCGTGGGGCGGACCAGACGTATCTTCAGATTCCGGGCGAGGACCAGCGCCACAGACGCCGAGGCCACTATCCCGATCATGTAAGCGGAGCTCAGGACGGCCGCCGACACCTGCATGAGCGCCAGCGATATCAGTATCGCGGACCTGATTATCGCGTCGGCCATGTTGACTATCGAGCTTTTACCGCTTTCCAGGCGCCCGTCGAACGTGGCGGTAAGGGCGTTCTGTATGTCCCAGATGGCGTAATATGCGACGAATATCAGAACGACGGTGGCCAGACCCCTGTCTATCGTCCCGTCGTATATTCCCACGGCAAGGGATACTATGGTCAGAACGACCATCAGCGACGTCAGCGAGATCCGGATGGCCAGATATGTGGAGAAGCACTTGTCCTGGTTCCTGCCCGATGCTATGAAACGTATGTGCGCGGTCTCGAAACCGAGGCCGACCACGGCGTTGAACATGGCCACGAACGCCCAGCCCCACATCATGGACCCGTATTCCAGGCCCACGTAGCGGGTCATGAACATCAGGGAAAGGAAGGATGCGACGGCGGAAACGACGTTGGAAACGACCTTCATCATGTATTTGTGTACGAGCATGGCTCCGCCCTCGCCGGTGCGTATAAGAAGGGGGCAGTGCCCCCTTCAATGGTTTTCAGAACTTGTCGTCGTAAAGGCCGGCCTTGACGTCCTTCTGGAACGTCTTTCCGTCCTTTCCGTCGATGGTTACGCCGACGGAGATGCAGTTCCCTGCGACCTCCATCACGCGGGCCTTGTGGTCCGCGCCGAGAAGGTCGTCGTGCTTCATGTCGGCGATCTTCTTCGCCTGGTCGAGGGTGAGGTTGCCCACCTTCTCGGTCCTGGCGTTGTGCGCCCCGCTGGCGACGCCCAGCTCAGACTTTATGAGCGCGGACATCGGTGGGGTCCCTACCTTTATGTCGAACGACTTATCGTCGTTGATCAGTATCTTCACGGGGACTTTCATTCCCGAGAAGGCTTTCGTTTTCTCGTTGATCTTTGCGATAACCTGGCCGATGTTGACCCCTTTCGGCCCCAGTGCGGGGCCGAGAGGAGGTCCTGCGGAGGCCCTGCCCCCGTCAATCAATGCCTCAACAGTATCTACCATTGTTCATCTCTCCTTGTCTATGACTCTAACGCTGTCGCCTTTCACCGTCACGGGGATCGGGACCATGGCCTCGATCAGCTCGACGGTGATCTCTTCTTTACCTTCATCTATGTGCTGAACCCTTGCCTTCTCGCCCTTGAACGGTCCGTTCACCAGTTCGACGATGTCGCCTTCGGTGATGCCGACGACCGCCGACACGGGCGTGAGGTAGTGATTGATCTCATCCAAAGATGTCTCTCCGGGAATGAACGAGTACGCCTTCCTGATATCCCTGATCTTCTCGCGGAGACGGTCTGTGTTCATGCCTTCCACGAACACGTATCCCCTGAGACCGGCCGGGCTCAGAATTGCGTATATGTCCTTCTCGCCCAGGTTCGCCTTGGCCGCCAGGCTGTCTGCGGCCGACCTCTCCTGGTCCATCTGTGTCTTGAGTATCATAACCGACTGGATCGCAGAGGCGTTGAACTCCATCGAGTCCCTCGCCCCTCCGCATTCGGCTTTGACTGTGATAGCGACCTCGTCGCCGTACCTGGCCCCTTTGGGGCATTCCGCATGGAGGACAAGCTCCTTGTCCCTCTTGCCGGGCACCTCGACCGCAATGTCGTTCCTGCTGCGGTAGCTGCTCCACAGCTCCGCGCCCGTGGCGTCGGTGACAGTGAGTATCCAGTCGGGCGCCGTCTCGGCGTCCGGGCCCGCGACCTCGGAAAAGGTTAGCTTGGCCTCCGCCGCGTCGCCGGACAGCGAAAACTGCCAGCTTACGGTCTCGCCTGCACGGGCCTTTTTGACATCGCTAACACCGGAAAGGCATGGACCTGAGTACTGATCTGACATTGTTATTCTCCTAATTTTCAGAAGTATGCCGGAAGATACGTCATGAGCCACATTATAGCGAACCCGACGGCCCCCAGAAGGACTATTCCCAGAGCTGTGACCCACACAGTCTTCCTGTATTCGTCCCTGGAGGGGGTGCGGGCCATCTTCATTATCCTGGAGTATCTGCCGAAACCCAGCCCGGACTGTCTGGTCTCCTGTCCTTCGTCCGACGGGGCGGTGTTATCAGCCATGTTCTTTCCTTCTTCCGCCCTACGCGGGGCGGCGCATACTTTGCTCGCTATCGCTGAAGATAACGACCGAAGATAAGCCTTAAAGATAGGTTGCTACTATAAACATTTCGGTTGTTTCCCCGTCTCCCGCGGCGCGGAAGGATAACGGCTATGTATCCGACATGCCTTTATAGTGGTTCTATGTTCGGGTTTCATCCAGAGGTATTGACCCATGGAAGAAGAACTGTGTAACGTAGTGTTCGTCAAGGAGAACAACGATTTCGTCGCCAGAATCCAGAGCGATCTCGGCGGGCTCAGGGAATACAAGGCTCCCAGCTTTGAAGAGGTCCTCGAGCAGGTCGTCATCGATCTCCAGGAAGAGTTCGAATCCTTCTGATATCAGAGGTGTAATTATGGCTAGCAAGATAAAAAACATAACCGACGTGCTGGACTTCTTGGCCGGCGATGACTCCATTCCCAAGAACATCAGGAGGGGCGCTTCGGATGCGAAGGCCAGGCTCCTGGACGAAAAGGATGCCATGGACGTGCGCGCCACCAGCGCGATGATGATACTGGACGACCTGGCAAACGACAACAACACCCCGCTTCACGCAAGGACCCTCATCTGGAAGGCCACGAGCGAACTCGAGGGGCTAGCGGCCGGCTCGAGATAAACGTATTACCCTTTTCTGTGACGGGAAGCTATCCCGAGGAAATTACGGAACATTTCAGGACCATACTGGGTGTTCTCCACCTCGGGATGGAACTGGACGCCGAATATCGGACGGTCCCTGCACCTCACGGCTTCGACCCTGCAGCGCGCGGACGACGCGGTGACGTCGAAACCTTCCGGCACCGTCTTCACCTCGTCGTTGTGGGACGCCCACACCTCGATCGTGGAGGGGATGCCCCGGAAAATATCGTCGTGGGACGTTACGGTCAGCTCCACCGCCCCGTATTCGGGGTCCTCTCCGGGCCCCAGCATCCCTCCGAAATGCTCGGAGAGGAACTGCATCCCGGCACATATCCCGAATATGGGGACGTCCATCTCAAGATAGTCCGAGTTCCGTCCCATCCTCTCCGCGTCGCTGGCGACGCTGGGGGCGCCGCCCGACAGCACCAGCGCGTCCGCGTCGGCGATGTCTTCCGGAGGAGTGTCGTTCCTGACTATCCTTGCGTCCGCCATGTCCCTGAGGACGCGCCATTCCCGGTGGGTCCACTGCCCTCCGTTGTCTATGATATAGACCTTCACGGATGCTCATCCGCAGGTATCGTATAAAAAATCCTTACCCGCACGTCGTCGGGAGCGACCGTCCGGAGGCACGGCCGGACGCTCCCGTTTACCGGTATGCCCTTTCACTCCCATTCGATGGTCGCCGGAGGCTTGTCGGTGATGTCGTACACCACACGGTTCACCTCGTCCTTCATCCTGCTGGTTATGCGCTGGGATATCGAGTTCAGAACCGAGAGGGGTATATCGCTGTGGGCGGCCGTCATGCCGTCGATGGATTCCACCGCGCGGACTGCTATCGTCCTACCGTATGCGCGCCTGTCGCCCTGCACCCCCACCGACCTGGCGGGAAGCAGCACCGCAAAATACTGCCAAGGGACCTTCATCTTGCCCGCCTCGGCGGCCTTCCTTATCTCGTCCTCCACGATGAAGCACGCCTCGCGGACCACGGCTATGTTCTCCGGCGTTACCTCGGCGAGGCATCTGACCGCGAGGCCCGGACCGGGGAACGGCTGCCTCTCCGAGGACTTGATGCCGAGCTTTCTCGCGACCTGCCTGACCTCGTCCTTGTAGAGGTCCCTGAGGGGCTCCACGAGCGTCATGTCCATGTCCTTAGGGAGCCCTCCCACGTTGTGGTGGGACTTGATCGTGTCCCTCACTCCGTCACCGGACTCTATCCAGTCCGGCGCTATCGTGCCCTGCACGAGGTACTTCGCACCGAACTCCTTCGCCTCCCTTTCGAAGATGCGGATGAACTTCTCGCCGATGGCCTTCCTCTTCTGCTCCGGTTCGGTGATACCTTTCAAGGCGTCGAAATACTCTTTCGATGCGTCCACGGACTTGAAGTTGATGCCTGTGTCGCTGAACATCGCCTCCACCTCCTCGGCCTCGCCTTTGCGCATTAGGCCCGTGTCCACGAACACGGCGAGCAGCCTGTCGCCCATGGCCCTTCCGGCTATGACGGCGGATACTGAGCTGTCCACCCCTCCGGAGCAGGCTATGATCGCTCTGCCCTGGGTCTTCTCCTTCACCGAGGCTATAGCCTCCTGTATGAACTTGTCGGCATCAAACACCGGCGAGCACCTCCTCAGAATCCTTTTCGACCTTCTCGGCCTGCTGTTCCCTGTAACGGAGTAGCTCGGCGGCCAGCCTCTCATCGGAAACAGCGAGCATCTCAGCGGCCAAAATGGCCGCGTTATCGCCGCGGTCGAGCCCCACGGCCGCCACGGGCACCCCGGCGGGCATCTGCACCACGGAAAGCAGGGAATCCATGTTGAGCTTTCCGCTGACCGGCACGCCGATCACCGGCTTCGTTGTGAACGAAGCGACCACCCCTGGAAGGGCGGCGGACAGCCCGGCGATGGCTATGAACACGCTGGCATCCGACCCCTTCACCAGGTCCTCGACCCTCTTGGGGGTCCTGTGCGCCGAAGCCACGCTTATTTCGAAAGTGATGGAGAATTCCCCGAGGATGCTGATCGCCCTGTCTGCCACCGGGAGATCGCTTTTGCTCCCGAGGATGATGGATACTTTTGGCATGACCACGGTCACATGATAAAAGAATAAAAACCCACCGAGAAGGCGGGTAAAGGATTTGAGGTCCCCGGAATACCGGGGATCAGCTCTTGAGAACCGCGACAAGGAATATGCCGACAGCGACCAAAGCTCCGATCAGCACAGCGATCAGAGATATGAGCGTGTTGTACATAACGTCCCAGGCCGCCACATCGCTGAACAGCGTGATGTCGCTGTATCCGACAAGGTACGTCCACAGTGCGAGGACGACGGCTCCGACCGCCAGCATGATCATGCCGTAGGTCCTGCTCTTACCGCTGCCGAAGTAGGCTGAGAAAATCCCTGCGATGAGAAGTACTATCGAGAATACGAACACCACTATCGTCAGGAATGACATTAAGTCCCAAGTCATTTGTTACCTCCATTGATTACTAGATTCGCCAGTGGCGCATCAATTGGGCACGCATACACCCTATTTGTTATTAAACCTTTCACGTAACTTCAGCAGAATGCACGATGCCTGATGACGGGGTCGAACACCTTTTCGGACGTCTTTTTGCATGGATGAATCATCCGTCCGTGTGTTCTGTTTAGATACTATGAGTTTGAGCGGAAATAGGCGAAAACTCTTAAAGATAATAAAGAAAACCCAAATGTTTAAATAGAGAACTGGTATAGAGTGTGGTAATTGACAGCCGACTGCCAAGACGGGAAGATTATACATGGATTTTTTGGGGACTGTTGCAGAAATCACTTCTGACGGCAAAGCGGTGGTTCTGGCCTCCGCGTCTCCGGAAACGGGAGATTCGGTTTTCGACTCCCGCAGACGCAGGATCGGTAAGGTGGTTCGTTTGTTCGGACCGGTGGACGGACCTTATGTGTCCGTCGAGCTCGAGGGCGTGGAACCTTCGGAGCTGGCAGGTGCGGACCTATACACCCAAGGAGTGAAACAAAATGGCAAAGTCAAAAGAAGGCACTGAAGAGATTGAGGTCTGTCCGGAATGCGGCAGCCATCACCTTGTGAGGGATTACGAGCGCGGTGAGCTGATATGCGAGGACTGCGGACTGGTCCTTGACGACCAGTTCATCGACCAGGGACCTGAGTGGAGGGCCTTCGACGTCGAGCAGGGCGAGAAGAGGGCACGCACCGGCGCCCCGATGACATACACCATACACGACAAGGGGCTCTCGACCGAGATCTCCTGGAAGAACAAGGACAGCTACGGCAAGAGCATACCCACCAGGAACCGCGCCCAGCTCTACAGGCTCAGGAAATGGCAGAGGAGGATACGCGTATCCAACGCCACCGAGAGGAACCTGGCGTTCGCGTTGTCGGAGCTTGACAGGATGGCGTCCGCGATGGGCCTCCCCCGCAACGTCCGCGAGACCGCGGCGATGATCTACAGGAAGGCCGTCAACAAGAACCTGATCAGGGGCCGTTCGATCGAAGGAGTGGTCGCGGCCTCGCTGTACGCGGCGTGCAGGCAGTGCGGTGTTCCGAGGACCCTCGACGAGGTCGCAGGCGCAAGCCGCGTCGGAAGGAAGGAGATCGGACGCACGTACAGGTTCATGACCCGCGAGCTCAAGCTCAAGCTGATGCCCACCAAGCCCCAGGACTACGTGCAGAGGTTCTGCTCGGAGCTCAAACTGAGCGGAGAGGTCCAGAGCAAGGCGGCCGAAATACTCAAGGACGCCTCCGAGAAAGAGCTCACGTCCGGCCGGGGCCCCACGGGCGTCGCGGCCGCGGCCATATACATATCGTCCATCCTGTGCAACGAGCGCAGGACCCAGCGCGAGGTCGCGGACGTCGCCGGCGTGACCGAGGTCACCATCAGGAACAGGTACAAGGAACTGACGGAAAAACTCGGGATCGTCATCCAGCTCTGAGGGCATAGAATGGAAGATTCCTCAGACGGCGACTACTCTATGATAGGGTATTCGACCAACAACATAGGCGACGACATACAGAGCGTCGCGGCATCCCGCTTCCTGCCGAAGGTGGACAGATTCGTCAACCGCGAGAATATGTGGCGGTACGACGGCCCTAAGACCAAGATGATAATGAACGCGTTCTACATGGACACATCTAAGCATTTCCCTCCCTCGGTGGGCATAGACCCTCTGCTGGTATCGATGCACGTCACTCCGGTATGGCGCGAGGGGTTCATGAGGCGGGGGAAGGAATATCTCCTGGAGCACGGACCGGTGGGATGCAGGGACCACAGCACCCTGAAGTACATGCAGGACAACGGCGTGCCGGCCTACTTCTCGGGCTGTCTCACGCTGACGCTGCTTCCGAACCCGGCGATAGAGAGGCAGGACTACATCCTGGCCGTCGACGTCCCGAAGAAGACCGTGGCGGCAATGAGGACCATGACCGACAGGCCGATATTCGAGCTGTCCCACGAATTCTGGGAGTCTTACGACATGGATGTGAGGCACCGTTTCGCCAAGTCGTTCCTGTACCTGTACGGTTCCGCCCACTGCGTGGTGACCAGGAGGATGCATGCCGCATTGCCGTCCCTTTCGATGGGGACCCCCGCGGTACTTCTGGACCTGGACCTGGAGAGGTTCCCGGGAAGGTTCAGCGGACTGAGGGACCTCGTACACTGCATGACTCCGGACGATTTCTCCAAAGGCGGATACGACATCGATTCCCCGCCCCAGAACCCGGACGGACATCTGGAGATCAGGAAGGCCCTGGAGAAGACCTGCAGGGAGTTCACCGGCCACGACAACGGAAGCGTCATCGAGCCCGTGAGCCTGCCCGAGGTAATGGGCCTCATTAGGTGCACCGAGAAGGACCGGATCAAGCAGTTCCATTCGATATGGAAACTCGAGACGGCAAAGCTCGTATACTCCCGGTTCTTGAAGAAGAGAAGGCCGGAAGACATAGAATGATCATGGCCTGAACCATTTGAACTCGAGGTACTCTATACCGCCGCTTATCCTGCAGAAGAGGATGTCCTTCTTGACCCCTCCCGACAGCCTCACGGTCCTGGATATCTCAGGCCACATCGCGGTGTCCGACGCCGGGACGGCGTGGACCAGATAACGTGCGTGGCAGTCGTCGGGCGACCCCTCGTATACTCTGAAATGGGTGCCGTATTTGAAGCCGGTCTTCACGACCAGGCCGCGGGACCTCAGGTCGTAGTAGGCGGACATGCGCAGGTCGAAGTCGCTCTGGGCCTCCGCACCGAACCTCTTCAGGTCCCCGTGGCCGACGGTCTTCCCGTCATTCCCGAGAACGTTGAGAATCCCTTTTTCAGAGAGGAAGCAGCTTTCTATCAGCGAAAGCTGGAGCGCCCCGCCGATGTCCTTTCCGAAGAACCCGGCCTCTTTCAGACTCCCGTAGTCCTCGGGGTCGAAGACGAACACCCGGTCGCTGATCAGCACCCCGTCGACCCGCCTCCCTGAACTGCTGGCGGCAACGGAGCCCCTGGGGTCCCTCATGGACATCTTGTAGTAGGTCACGTCGCCCTCTTCGTCCGCAACCCCGTAGAGAAGCTCGCGCCCTCTTATTTCGGTGTGGGAGATCTCGGCGGAAAAGTCGCTGATGTCCAGAACGGTGCGCTCGGAGACCGCCCTGACCATGTACTCCGGACGGGAGTTGCTCATAGTCTTTCCGCGGGGGAACACCGACAGGTCGAAACCGCCCGTCTCGGTCTTGACTACGAAGCCGCGGGACCTCATGTCCCTGTAGACGAGGTACTTCACGTCGAAACCCTCGTTCTGCCTCGAAGCCTGGGCGAACAGCTCGTCGAACTCCACCCTTCTGCCTTCGCTCTCCACAAGGAGGCGGTTGCTCTCCGCGAGGTAGACCGCCTCGGTGAGGTCGAGCTCCAGGCCGCCCCCGCTGAGCGGATAGCCGTAGTTGCCTTTGCTGTAAAGCTGGCTGCCCTCCCTCTGGTCGGAGACTATGACGGAGTCTCCCTTCAGTTCGCCCGGCATATCGGTTTGTACCGAGCGGGCGTATTTATTGATATCTGAAAAATGACGGAAGAAGTTTCGGAACGGTTCAATTGGCCGAAGACCTCATGCTTCCGTCCAGGTATTCGGAATATCCCTTGAGGTCGAGCAGGCCATGGCCCGAGAGGCAGAACACTATTGTCTTCCCCTCTCCGGTCCTGCGGCATCTGACCGCCTCGTCTATGGCCGTCCTGATCGCGTGCGTGGACTCAGGTGCCGGCACTATGCCCTCGGTCTTGACGAACATCGCCCCCGCCTCGAAAGTCTCCAGCTGGTCGTAGGCCACCGCCCTTGCGATGCCCTGGTTCACGGCCGCCGATACGAGGGGCGACATGCCGTGGTACCTCAGGCCGCCTGCGTGCACGGACGACGGGACGTAGTCATGCCCCATGGTGTACATCATCAGCAGAGGCGTGTACCCTCCCGTGTCGCCGAGGTCGTACCTGAAATCTCCCTCCGTCATGCTGGGTGCGGCCTTGGACTCGGCGGCTACGAACTCGCATTCCGTGCGGCCTTTGATCTTCTCCCCCATCATGGGGAAGCAGAACCCTCCGAAGTTAGACCCGCCGCCGGCGCAGGCTATCATCATGTCCGGCTCTATCTCCGCCTTCTTCATCTGCTCCATGGCCTCGAGCCCTATGACCGTCTGATGGAGCATGACGTGGTTCAGCACGCTTCCCAGGGAGTAGCATGTGCCGGGGTCCTTCGATGCCACTTCGCAGGCCTCGGTAATCGCCACTCCGAGCGATCCGACGGTGCCCGGGTGCTCTTTCAGATACTTCTTTCCGAACTCCGTGTGCACCGAGGGCGACGGATAGATCGTTCCCCCGTAGAGCTCGATGAGCGACTTCCTGGTCGGCTTCTGGTCGTAGCTTCCGCGGACCATGAACACCGTTGTCTTGATATCGAAAAGGTTGGACACCGCAGCAAGGGCCGTTCCCCACTGCCCCGCCCCCGTCTCCGTGGTGAGCGTGTGTATCCCGGCCTCCGCGTTGTAGTAGGCCTGTGCCAGCGCGGTGTTCCCCTTATGGCTTCCGAGGGGGCTCAGGTCCTCTCTCTTGAAGTATATCTTCGCCGGGGTCTTGAGATACTTCTCAAGGCGGTACGCCCTCTGAAGCGGAGAGGGGCGGTTGAGGTACACCAGGTTGTCCCTGACCTCCTCAGGGATGCCGATGTACCTTTCAACGGACATCTCCTGTTCCAGGATCTCCCTGCAGAAGAGGGAGCCCAGCTCCTCGGGTCCTGCGGGTTTTCCCGTTTTGGGGTTGATCGGCGGTTCCAGCGGTTTCGGCAGGTCCGCGGCCAGGTTGTACCATTTTTTCGGAATGTCTTCGACATCGAGTGTGGTTCGTATGTCCTTAGGTAGCGACATAAAAGTATTATCATGTTCAACATATATATCATTATGTACATTGATGAATACTAATGTACATTATTTGAACGATTATCAGTTCTGAAAGCAGTTTTCGAGCCGACGACGCTTCCGTTTATTGTTAACCAGTTTAACGGAATTACCTGAACGCGACGGGAGATGCACGGCTCATGAGACAAAACGCGCATCTGTCGCCAGAAAATCGGCCTTTTTGCTCCTGATATATAATCGATTTCGATAATGACAAGTATCGGACATAACGAAAACAAGTTGTTTTCGACGGGATTGGCTCAGATGCCTGCCTCGTATGTAATAAAATGCGCAACAACTACCGCGTGACGGCCTTGGCGGGACGCGCCGTTTTACCATGAAGCCCGCAAATTCGTAACGATTTAATAACGCACAACCCGGTTGAAAATAAAGGAGGTTGAAAGATGAAACATGAGATGAAATCTAAAGACAGGGCTCTTGCCGTTTTCAGAGGCGAGCTCCCCGACAGAGCACCGGTATGCGATTTCGGGAACATAGCCATGGTCGGGCATTATGGCCATAAGCTATCGGATGTAAGAGGGAATCCGGATCTGACCAGGGAGATCATGGCGAAATGGGCGAAGGAATCCCAGTCGGACATGGTGTTCGGGCCATTCGAATCGAAGGGCATATTCATGGACATCCCCGGGATGAAGGTTAAGCTACCTGAAGACGACCAGGGCAGCCTGCTGCTGGACTACTTCGCCTCGCCCGATGACATAGAATCCAAACCCCTGTACGATCCCATGAACCGCAAAGAGTGCCCGAACCTCCACAAATACGTGGTGGACACCTTCAGAGCGGTCCATGAGTCCTGCCCGGACGCCATGACCCCGGTCTGGTGCGAGGGCCCGTTGACGACCAGCGGATTCCTGAGGGGCATAGACCAGCTTCTGATGGATATCCTCATGGAGCCGGAGATTGCGAAGAGGGCCGTCAAGCGTGGAGCGGAGCTGTCCCGCCGGGTCGTCAGTGCTCAGCTCGAGGAGATAGATGCCGATTACGTCATCTACACCGATCCCGTGTCGTCTGCGGACATGATCGACGATGCCATGTTCAGGACCTTCAACCTTGAAGAGCTGAAGAAGAGCACGTCTCTGTGGAAGCAGAATTACGGGGTGGACGCCATGTTGCACATCTGCGGGGACACGACCCCGATGCTGAAGTCCTTCAGGGAGACGGGGGCGAGAGTGCTGAGCGTCGACCACGCGGTGGACCTCGCCGAAGCCCGGCAGGTGTTCCAGAAAGACGTGGTCATAATGGGCAACCTCGACCCCGTGTCGGTGCTCCTGCAGGGTTCGGCGGACGATGTGGACAAGGTCGCAGAGAAATGCTTCAACGACGCGGGCCGCGACGGGTGCTACATATTCGGTGCGGGATGCGCGGTACCTAAACACACGCCGATCGAGAACATCGTGCAGATGACCAATGTTTCGAAGCGCCACGCCTACTGAGCCTGCGACGGTATCATCGGTAAGCAATGAAACGATTTTCCTCTTTTCTATCATTCTGTTGCATACAGCGTATTGCGCGCGTCCGCGGGCCGCAAACCCGTTAGGCGACGATATCACCGTTCGTCTTATGGCACGTAGACCGCATGTCTATTTGAAATAACAATATGTTTATATAGAAGGACAAACTAATAATAGTGTAGGTCCGAGCGGAAAGGTTCGGTATTCTCAGGCTATTTGAAACGAGATACCGGGCGGTCCGGACATCAAGATCAGGAGGTAACAGCAATGGCAATGAAAGACAGGTCCGACAAGGCCATAAAGGTCGCGGAGCTCAAGCCCGGAGAGGCCGGGAGAGGAGTGGTCAGGCTCGACCCGGAGCTCATGACCGTTATGGACATCAGGGTCGGAGACATAGTAGAGATAGCAGGAGACAAGAGGACGGTTGCAAAGGTCCTCAGAGGAGGGCCCGAGGATGCCAACCGCGGCATCGTCAGGATGGACGGCACCACGAGAAGGAACGCCGGGACCTCCATGGACGAGAAGGTCGCGATAAAAAAGATAACGGCCAAGAACGCCACGAAGATCACTTTCTCGCCGACAGACCAGCTTAGGCTGCAGGGCGGGGACGAATACCTGAAGCAGGTGTTCGAGGGACGTGCGTTCTCCAAGGGGGACGTCATCGCCCTGAACGTGATGGGGAACAAGATGGAGCTTGTGGTCACGTCTTTCGCCCCTTCGGGCGAGGCCGCCATGATGACCTCGGCCACTCAGGTCAAAGTAAGCGAGAAGCCCGCGGACGCGGCCACGGGGGACATACCGAAGGTGTCCTACGACGACATCGGCGGACTTGGCGACGCGGTCAACAGGATCAGGGAGATGGTTGAGCTTCCGCTCAAGCACCCCGAACTGTTCAAGAGGCTCGGTATCGAGGCGCCGAAGGGCGTCCTTCTGCACGGCCCCCCGGGAACGGGAAAGACCATGCTCGCAAAGGCCGTCGCAGGAGAGACGAGCAGCAACTTCGTGTACATCGGCGGGCCGGAGATCATGAGCAAGTTCTACGGCGAGTCGGAGGAAAAGCTCAGGGAGATCTTCAAGGATGCCGAGGAGAACGCGCCCAGCATCATATTCATCGACGAGATCGACAGCATAGCGCCCAAGAGGGACGAAGTGACGGGAGAGACCGAGCGTCGCATCGTGGCACAGCTTCTGGCGCTGATGGACGGATTGAAATCCCGCGGCAAAGTGGTCGTCATAGGAGCGACCAACAGGCCCAACTCCATCGACGAGGCGCTGAGAAGGCCGGGCAGGTTCGACAGGGAGATCGAGATAGGGATCCCGGACAGGGACGGCAGATTCGAGATCCTCCAGATACATACCCGCGGGATGCCCATAGACGACAGCGTCGACCTGAAGCTGGTGGCCGACAGGACGCATGGGTATGCCGGTGCGGACATCTCCGCCCTCACCAAAGAGGCGGCGATGGCATCGCTGAGGCGCGTGCTTCCCGACATAGACACCGAGAACGAAGAGGTGCCGGGGGACGTGCTGAACAAGATCAACGTCACCGCGGACGACTTCCGCGATGCTTTCAAGGATATGCAGCCCGCGACGATGAGGGAGGTGCTGATAGAGCGTCCCAACGTCAAGTGGGAGGACATCGGTGCCCTCGAGTCCGTGAAGCAGGAGCTCAAAGAGGCTGTCGAATGGCCGCTGAAGTACGCCAAGGTATTCGAGCACATGGGCGCCAAGCCGCCAAAGGGCATATTGCTCTACGGCCCGCCCGGGACCGGTAAGACGATGCTGGCGAAGGCCGTGGCAACGGAATCGGAGGCCAACTTCATATCTGTCAAAGGACCGGAGTTCTTGAACAAATGGGTCGGGGAGTCCGAAAAGGCGGTAAGGGAGACTTTCAGAAAGGCCAGGCAGGCATCTCCGTGCGTGGTATTCATGGACGAGATAGACAGCATAGCGCCTAACAGGGGGGCGGGGAGCAGCGACAGCAACGTGACCGAGCGCGTTGTGTCCCAGCTGCTGACCGAGATGGACGGGCTCGAATCCCTGAACAACGTCGTGGTCGTCGCGGCCACCAACCGCCCCGACATGATCGACCCGGCGCTGCTCAGGCCCGGAAGGTTCGACAAGAGCATGCTGGTCGCTCCCCCCGACGAAGAATCCAGGGAGGCGATATTCGGCATACACACCAGAGGCAAGCCCCTGGAGGACGATGTGGACCTGAAGAAGCTCGCCGGCATGACGGAAGGGTGCACCGGAGCGGACATCGCGGCAATATGCAACGAGGCCGTCATGACGTCGGTCAGACGTCTGGTGGCGTCCGGAGAGGTTCCGGACCGGGAGGCCCTCGGCGAATGCAGGGTGGCCATGAAGGACTTCGAGGGCGCGGTCGGCAAATTCGGACCGGCCGCGGCCAGGAGGCTGAAGGAGTACAGCGGGAACTGAAGAAGAAAAGAGAAGACATGAGAAAAGGAGTGATAGAGATGAGCGAAGACATTTGGAACATACTGTTCAGGGAGTTCGAGAACTTCAACAGAAGGATGGACGATATGCTCTCCGGGTTCGAAGATCTGAGCGCCCCCGATGTCAAGACCTACGGGTACACCATGTACCGCGGCCCCGACGGGGTCGCCCACGTCAAGGAATTCGGGAACATCGAAGGAGAGCTGGGCCTTCCGTCGGCCGATACGGTAAGGGAGCCCTTAACCGACGTGACGCGCGAGGGGGACGTCGTAAGGGTCATGGCAGAGGTCCCGGGCGCCAAGAAAGAGGACATCGTGCTCGATGCCACATCCGACTCGGTATCGATCTCCGTGGACACGCCCAACAAAAAATACCGCAAGACGGTCGCCCTGCCCTGCGAAGTGGACATCGGGTCCGCGAAAGCGGAGTACAACAACGGCATCCTGGAGGTAAGCTTCAGATCCGAGGACGAGAAGAAGTCGGGCAGGCGCATAGAAGTCGACTGATGATCTGCAGAAGTCGTTTTTTCCTCCGAAACCTTTTAAGCCGGCCCGCGCGGCCGGTCTCCCCCCTTAAATAATGTATGAGTGATTTTTTATAGAAGAACTACCACTTTATTACCGTGAGCAGAGCGGAGCTTATCGAATCCACCCGCACGATATTGACGAGTGCCGGTTACGATGTGTCCTCCACCCTGAATCTCCGAAGCGTGTGCTTCGACATCGTCGCCCGCAGGGACGACAGGCTGCTTATCATAAAGATACTCAGCAACGTCGATGCCTTTTCGAGAGAGAACGCAGAGGAGATGAAGGTCCTAGCCGAGGCCCTGAAGGCCAGCCCGCTGCTCATCGGTGAAAGGTCCAGCTCCGGAGTGCTGGAGCTGGGCATCGTTTATTCAAGGTTCAACATCCCGATCATCTCGAACGAGACATTGGCCGACCACACCATCGAAGAGGTCCCGCCGCTGATATTCGCGGCGCCCGGAGGGCTGTACGTCAAACTGGACGGCGACCTGCTGAAGAGCATCAGGAACAAGGAGGGCTTCAGCCTGGGCGTGATCGCCGAGATGGCCGGGGTCTCCAGGCGCACTGTGCAGATGTACGAGTCCGGCATGGGGGCCATGATAGATGCCGCCCTCCGCATAGAGGAGTTCCTCAACACGCCGATGATCCTGCCTCTGGACCCCTTCGCCTATAAGACGGAGGACACCGCCAACAAGTACGAGATCAGCGGTGGCGCCCGCACCGGGTCGGAAGTGCTGAACAAACTGCTGGATATTGGTTTCAGCGTCACTCCCGTGATGAAGAGCCCCTTCGATGCCCTGTCGAGGGTCGAGGAGATAATCATCCTTACCGGCACGGGTTCCGATGAGGAGAAGCTTGTACAGAGGGCCTCGGTGACCTCTGAGGTCTCAAGCCTGGCCGGAAGGCCGTCCGTGGTCATAGTCGAACGTACCAGGGACCGCAACAACATCAAGACCACCGCGGTCATATCCACAGAAGAACTCAGGAGGATCGACGACAGCGACGAGCTCACCGACCTGGTCATGACAAGGAGCACCAAGAAATGATATCCCTGAAGGCGGGGGATGCCGTGATCGACGTCCTGCCCGTGGTTAGGGGGCTTCCCGAATACGGCAAAGCCGTCAGGGACGCTTTCGGAAAATACGACATATACGCCGCATCCCTGAGCCCCGAGGAGATCGAGGGGGTCAGGAACCGCACCGAACTCATGGATGGGTACGAACCCGGGGAGCTGGAGGCCGTTTTCGCGAAGAGACTTTCGGAGTTCGGCGAGATCAGCGTCCCGGCGCCTGCCTGGTGCGAGCTGGTGGACCTCTGCGATTCCAACTCGAAAACGCTTTCGGCCCTGGACATGCCGGACCGCGAATACACCGAACTCTACTGCCAGAGCGTCAGCTCGATGGAGTTCGTCAGAGAGCACCGTCTTGCGAAGAAAGGGATGAAGAAGAAGTTCGACATGTCCTCCCCCGAGTCCTTCGCCGTTGATTGGGACAGGCACGTGAACGCCGTCAGGGGCTTCAGGGAGCTGAGCGGCCTCCGCGAGAGATATATCTCCCTGCGACTGTCGGATATATCAAAGAAGGGCGGAAGGGCCCTTGCCGTGATAGATCACGAAAGGGTGGCCGGGATCGTCCGCCTCATGGGTGATGAATGATGCAGGCGAAATGCCCCGAATGCTCAAAAAATCAAGATCTGGGACATAAGTTCTGCGGCGGATGCGGCAACATGCTCGACTGCCCGGAATGCGAACGTTACCGTACGGCCGGCACCGCTTTCTGCGGCGGATGCGGGAGACGCTTCGGCCTCCTTCTTGCTTATGTTCCGGATAAAAAAAGCAACGGCCCGGTCTTCTGGGCATCGTTGTTCGCCATGGGCTTCGTGATGATTTTTATGGCCGTGGAGGCGGCGACCATGATTTTCAAATTCGCTGACGTTTTCGTCTACGCGGCGGAGATCGACTACGGCCTCCTGGTCCTTTTGCCTTCTCCCCATGTGTTCCTGCGTTTCTCAGGTACGGGGTCTCAGATATACTGGGTATTCCTGGTGGCCGCCGTTCTGCTCAGCTTCGCACAGCTCGCCCGGGAGATGTACTCCAAGCACGTTGGCCGAGGGCCCGAGGACGACATGCGGGGACTGGAGGACACCAGCGCATACTGGCTCGGCCTCTTATGGCCGTCCACCGTCGTGATACAGCTCGCCATAATGCTGCTGCTGATAATGTGGGGCGACGCGGACCTTCCGTCGTTCGAGACCTCCGATGACCGGTACATGATGTTCGTACTTGCAAGTGCCAGCGTATGGGAGGAATTGATAACCCGGCTCCTTATGATCGGACTTCCGCTGGCGGTTTTCGCTTTCGCATCCAAGAAGGAACGCCCGGCGAGGTACCTGCTGGGCGGCTTCGGTGTCGGAAAGGCCGCCATGGTACTGATAATAATGTCCTCCGCGATCTTCGGATATGCCCATTACGACGGATGGGGCATGATCAAGATCCTGCCCTCGTTCATGTTCGGCCTGGCGGCAGGATATCTCTATTGCAAATACGGCCTTTACGCTTCGGTTCTCCTGCACTTCGTCAACGACTACATGCAGTCCTTCCTTTGGCTTGGCATGGGGGCCGGGTCCATGTCTATCCTCGTCCTGATGCTCCTGGGGCTGGGGCTGGTCACCACGGTGATACTCGCCGTTAAGGGAGTGCCCTTCGCAAAGGGCTTCCGGCGCCGGGAGTTCTTCCCTGACTCATTCAATAAGGATTGAGAGCCTTCTCTTGGACTCGGCCGCGGACGCCAGCGACCTGGACTCTATGATATAGCGGCCTTTGTACCAGGACAGTGATCCCATCGCCTTGGGGAAGTCCACGGTGCCGTCGCCTACGGTCATATGGGAATCGTTGTCGCCCATATTGTCGTGCACGTGCACGTTGACTATCCTGTCCTTGAACGCGGATATCATCTCCCCGGTCTGCCCGGTCGTATTGGCGTGGCCTATGTCGAAACATACTCCTAGGTTAGTCCCTTCGATTATCTCTCCGAGTTCGGCGGCGGTCTTTCCGATCATCGGCGGGAAATTGGGCATGTTCTCTATGGCATAAGTGACCCCGTACTCGGAAGCTGTCCTGTCAAGGGTCCTCATCGATTTCCTGGACATCTCGACAGCTTTCCTCTCCATGCCCGGCACGCTCAGGGACGACAGCCCGGGATGGACCGTTATCATCTTGATCCCCGTCTCCGCCGCCAGCTCGGCCGTGGATATCATTTCGAGGATGGAGGCTTCGCGCATCCTTTCCGTCAGCGAGGCGAGGTTTGTGTCGCTTATAGGCGAATGCAGGGAAAATGTCATCTTGTAAGAGGACCTTAGGGCGTTCAGCCTCGGCCATATGAGGGAGAGGCCGTGCTCCGCCTCGGCGAATATCTCCCAGTGTCCGAACTCCTTGGACACCGTCTCCATGATCTCTTCGAGCGGGTGGGCGCTGAACTCCGTGCATGAAACTCCGATCATAACCATACCTCCTCTCCGTCAAGTGTGCGGGGGAGCACACGGTCCAGATATCCCTCGATGTCTTCGTCGTCGATGCGGACGTCGATGGTTCCCAGAACGGCCCCTTTGGTGGCGAACGATACCTTCCCTACGGTCGCGACCTGCTTGTTGAGGCGGAACGTGGTGCGCTCGTCGCCCAGTCCTTTTATCAGCACTGCGCGGGCGGCGTCCAGTATCTTCTGTCGTCTTACCAGCATCGAGAAGTGCTCAATGCCCGGCGCCATGCCTTCGAATCCCCAGGGCGTCCTTTCCATTGAGGCGTCCGGGAAGAGCTTCATCACGGCGTCCAGCACCAGGCTCTCCGACTCGCTGGGATTGACCGGGCAGGATATCCTGACGGATGTCATGTCCCGGAGATTGATTGTGTGTATATAACCCTCCCCGGCGGGCGGGTAAGGATTATGTATCTGCGATGCAACATACCCGGGCATGAAGACTGACGTTCTCGGCGCGGCTGCGAGAAGAGGCATATTCCTCAGCCCGGACGCTCTCGATTACATCATGTCCAACCCCGACCCCGTCGCCTTCACGAACACCGCCATAGCATCGCTTTCTTCAGACAAGATGTTCATCAGCCGCTCCGACATCGAGGACTGCCTGGCGGGAGACACGCCCATCTTCACATCCCCCGGGACCGACGTGCCGCGGAACAAAAGGCAGACCGACATAGAAGTGCTGAACGGCAGCGACGTCACCGGGAACTCCACCTGCGAGGGGGACATCACGGATTTCACGTCCTACTTCCGCAGCAGGTACGACATTCTGAGCAGGATCGTATCCAGACGCAGGGATTTCGGGATGAGCATATCCATCGCCAAGGCGATGAACCTGGACCGGGACGTCAGGGTCATAGGAATGGTCTACGACGTCAACATCACGAAGAACGGGCACATCATCCTGACCCTCGAGGACGCGGAAAGCAACTGCAAGGTCTTCATCTCCAAGGATTCTCCTCTGGCCGGCGAGACGTTCGTGAGCGACGAGGTCATAGGGATAGCGGGAAAGCCCAACGGGAGGAGGGACCTTCTGATAGCCAACGAGATATTCAGGCCCGACGTGCCCAGAATGAATCGCTGGGAGGCCTCGGATTCCGTGTCCTCGGTGGCGTTCCTGTCGGACGTCCATGTTGGCAGCTACACTTTCCTGGAGGACCGTTGGAAACGCATGGTCTCATGGCTCAAGGAGAACGCCTATAAGACCGACCTCAACTACATAGTGTTCCCCGGCGACGTGGTGGACGGCATCGGCATATTCCCCGGACAGGAAGAGGAGCTGAGGATCAACGACATATACGAGCAGTACGAGAAACTGGCCGAGTACCTGAAGGACATACCCGACCACATCAAGATGGTGGTCCATCCCGGCAACCACGACGCCGTCCGCCTGGCGGAGCCGCAGCCCGCGCTCGGCACGATGTTCACAAAGACCTTCGATTCCAACATCATGATGGTGGGCAACCCTGTGACCCTGAAGATAGAGGACAGGGTGATACAGACATACCACGGCAAGAGCATCGATGACTGGATAGCGGGAGTTCAAAAGCTCACTTACGACGACCCCATGGGAGTGATGAGGGAGATGCTCAGACGCAGACATCTAGCACCTATCTACGGCCAGAGGACCGCTCTCGCACCTGAGAAGAAGGATTATCTTGCTATGGAGACCCTGCCCGATCTTTTCGTTTCGGGGCACATCCACGGAGCCGGCGCCGGAGAGTACAACGGGGTTAAGATAATCAACGCCTCCACATGGCAGAGCCAGACCGAATATCAGAAGATGCATAACTTCAATCCGGAGCCCGCCATCATGCCCGTTGTGCATCTGGGAACGGGCGAAATAAATATGAGGAGTTTCATGGACTGACCCCATGGAACTGATGACCGCCGTATGGCTGATCATAGGGGGTCTGCTGGAGCCCTGCTGGGTCATTGCACTGAGGAAATCCGATTCGTACAGGAACAGGATGTGGGCTGTGGTCGCGGTCATATTGATAATAGCAAGCCCCTTCTTTTTATCACTGGCTATGTTGGATATGCACATGGGGACGGCTTACGCAATATGGACCGGCATAGGTTCCATCGGTACCGTCGTCGCGGGGTGCCTGCTTTACAAAGAGAAGATAGAGCGCCTTCAGATCTTCTTCCTGTTCGTTATCATCGTCGGGATAACGGGACTTCAGCTTATGGGGGGTGCCTGAATGAAAGGCAGTTCGGTCGCCTGGGCATATCTGTTCATAGGTGGACTGTTCGAGACCGTCTGGGCCACCACCATGTTCCTTTCGGAGGGTTTCTCTGTTTTCCTGTGGACCGCCGTGACCATACCGTTCCTTTTCGTCAGCACCTGGTTCCTCGACCTGGCCTTCAAGAGGGGCGTGCCCACGGGCGTCGGTTACGCCATATGGGTGGGCGTCGGCGCCCTGGGCTCCGTGATGGTAGGAATACTGCTTTTCAGCGAGCCTGCCACTCCTGTCCGCTTATTCTTCGTGCTGCTTGTCATCGTGGGGATAGGGGGGCTCGAAGCGTCTTCGAAAAAGAACGTCTGCAAGGATGTCCTGTCGGCGGAATGAACAGAACACTTGGATAATAAAAAATTGATTTATTTAAGCGGTTTAGAAAAGATAGACCTTTGCCAGAAACCAGATTATGACGAAGGAGCCGATCATCAGCATCGAGTAGGCTGCGACCCAGATCGCGGTGAAGACCCTCTTCAGTTTGACAGGGTCCTCCCTTATCTCGTCCCAGATCTCCCCGAAACTCTTCACTCGGCTACCTCGCCTTTCTTTTTCTGGTGCTTGAGGCGCGTGGTGTTCTCGCGTTCCATCTCTTCGAGACTGAACTTGACGAACCTCTCGGATTCTCTGAGATCGGGGATGATCTTGAACTCGAGGGCGTTGACCCTTCTCTTGGTCCTCTCGATCTCGTCCAGGAGCTTCTTCATGGTGGTCTCCACTTCTGCGGCCCTTATCAGGGTGTCGAGAAGTTTCTCGAAGGCCACGGAGGCCTCCTCGATGTAGGCGGACGTGGATATCACACCGTAGCCCTTGTGGGCTATGTCTGTGTGCATCGATCCGGTCGCCTCCACCTTCGGGACCTTCATTCCCATGATGTTCTTGCTCCCAACGATGACCTGATGGTCGGCCTGGAGGGCGTATGCCGCGCTCTTCACGGAAATATCGCCCTCGACCGCCCTCGCGATCGCGATCTTGCTGATGGCCGCCGCGTAGTCCGACGAAACCCCGGCGCGCATCTGGCGTGCCTTCTCCAGGGTCTCGAAGAACTCGATGATGAGGCCGTCCCTCTTCATCTTCAGGATCTTGTGCCCGCCTTTGGTGAGCTTGATCCTTCTCTTGAGGTCCAGGAGGACCGAGCGGTTGGGGGTTATCTCGTGGGCTGACATCGGATCACTTCTTCGGGAGGTACTTCTCGATGTACTTGCGGTCGATCCTGGTCAGCTGGTCCTCGTCGAGCTCGGTGAGTATGTCCCAGGAGATGTCGAGGGTCTGTTCGATGGAACGGTCCTCGTCGTGTCCCTGACGGACGATACGGTCTTCGAAGAGGTCTGCGAAGTCCAGGTATTTCCTGTCCTTCTCGGACAACGAGTCCTTACCGACGATCGCCACTAGCCCTCTGAGGTCCTTACCCTCCGCATATGCGGCGTACAGCTGGTCCGAAACGGCCTTGTGGTCGTCCCTGGTCTTTCCCTTTCCGATACCGGAGTTCATCAGACGGCTGAGCGACGACGAGACGTTGACCGGCGGGTATATGCCGTTGCGGTGCAGCTCCCTCGAAAGCACGATCTGACCCTCGGTGATGTAACCGGACAGGTCGGGGATGGGGTGCGTGATGTCGTCTCCGGGCATCGAAAGGATGGGGATCTGTGTGATCGATCCTTTCTTGTCCTTGATCCTTCCGGCACGCTCGTACAGCTGCGCAAGGTCGGTGTACATGTAACCGGGGTATCCGCGCCTTCCGGGCACTTCTTCCCTGGCCGCGGACACCTGACGCAGCGCCTCGCAGTAGTTGGTGACATCGGTCATGATGACCAGCACCTGCATTCCCAGCTCGAAGGCCATGTACTCCGCGGTGGTGAGTCCCAGACGCGGGGTGACTATACGCTCGACGGCGGGGTCGTCTGCCAGGTTCAGGAAGACCACCGCGCTCTTGAGCGCTCCGGTCCTCTCGAACTCCTTCATGAACATCTGCTTCTCTTCGTTGGTGATACCCATTGCGATGAACACCACGGCGAACTCTTCGTTCTCTCCGCGTACCTTCGCCTGCCTTGCGATCTGCAGGGCGATATCGTTATGGGGCAGACCGGACGCCGAGAATATCGGCAGCTTCTGTCCCCTGACCAGGGTATTCATGCCGTCGATGGTGGATATTCCGGTCTCGATGAAATCGGCCGGGCTGTCCCTTGCCCACGGGTTGATGGCCGCCCCTTCGATCCCGAGTTCTTTCTCGGGGACTATGGGCGCACCTCCGTCGATGGGCTCTCCCGCTCCGGAAAGCACCCTTCCGAGCATGTCCCTGGAGACGGGCATCTTCATGGCCTCTCCGAGGAAGCGCACGGACGCGGACCTGTCGATACCGGTGGTGCCTTCGAATATCTGAACGACGACCAGGTCATCGGACGAATCGAGGACCTGCCCTCTCCTGACGCTTCCGTCGGAGAGCCTGACCGCGACCATCTCCTGGTAACCGACCGGCTCGGTCTTCTTGACGAAGATGAGAGGTCCAGCGATCTGGGAGACCGTCTTGTACTCTTTGGTTACTTTTGCCATAGTATCACACTCCCAGTCCCTTGAACTGTTCTTCCATGTCGACTCCTACCGCTTTCATCTCCTCGTCGATCTTCTCCTCGTATTTGGCCTGGTTGAACCTCTGCCTCACGGGGAGGTACGCTATCTTGTCGACGGCTATGCCGTTGGCGATCGCCTTGTCGGCCAGATCGGAATATTTCCTGATGAGCTTGACCATCACGTACTGCCTCTCCATGGGGCAGTAGCAGTCGATGGGGTGGTAAGCGTTCTGCTGAAGGAATATCTCGCGTATCATCCTGGCGACCTCGAGGGTCATCTTCTGCTCGTCCGGCAGAGAGTCGGAACCGACCATCTGCACGACCTCCTGCAGCTCCGACTCCTTCTGGAGGACCTGCATTGCCCATGTCCTCTGGTCGATGAAGTCCTCGGAGACGTTCTTCTTGAACCACCCGGCAAGGTCCTTTCCGTACATGGTGTACGAAGTGAGCCAGTTGATGGTGGGGAAGTGCCTCCTCTCCCTCAGCTTGGTGTCGAGGGCCCAGAAGACGCGCACGATGCGCAGTGTGTTCTGCGTGACGGGCTCGGACAGGTCTCCTCCCGGAGGAGAGACCGCACCGATGACGGTGACCGATCCGTCCTCTCCGTTGAGGGTCTTCGCACGGCATGCGCGCTCGTAGAACTCGGACAGACGTCCCGCAAGGTATGCGGGGTATCCCTCTTCTCCGGGCATCTCTTCAAGCCTCGAGGAGATCTCACGCATGGCCTCTGCCCACCTGGAGGTGGAGTCGGCCATCAGGGCCACGTTGTATCCCATGTCCCTGAAGTATTCCGCGATGGTCATTCCTGTGTAAACGGACGCTTCCCTCGCGGCGACGGGCATGTTGGATGTGTTGGCGATCAGGACGGTCCTCTTCATGAGGGACTCGCCCGTCTTCGGGTCCGTGAGCTCGGGGAATTCGGTAAGGACCTCCGTCATCTCGTTTCCGCGCTCTCCGCATCCGATGTACACCACGATCTCGGCGTCCGAGAATTTGGCCAGGGACTGCTGTGTGACCGTCTTTCCGGTACCGAACGCACCGGGGATGGCGGCCGCTCCTCCCTTTGCAAGGGGGAACATCGTGTCCAGGACCCTGAGCCCTGTGATGAGGGGCACGTCGGGCATGTATTTCTCGGCGACCGGACGGGGACCGCGGACGGGCCATTTCTGGACCATCGTGAGCTCGCGCCCGTCGACGACGGCTATTACCTTGTCGACGTTGTATTTTCCCTTCTCTGCTACCTTTTCGACCTTTCCTTTAGGAACGGCGGGGGGCACCATGATCTTGTGCACCATGGGCCCTTCCTGGACCGTACCGAGCACCTGCCCGGCCGATACCTCGTCCCCGGCTTTCACGGCGGGCACGAACTCCCATTCGACGTCTCTGCTCAGTCCGGGTGCGGTGGCACCGCGGAAGATGAAGTCTCCCATCATCTCCCTGAGGACGGGCAGGGGCCTCTGAATACCGTCGTAGACGGAGGTCAGAAGTCCGGGTCCCAGCTCTACGACGAGAGGAAGCCCGGTGTTGGTAACCGGTTCTCCGGGTTTGACACCGGACGTCTCCTCGTAAACCTGGATGATTGTCTTGTCGCCTACGATCTTGATGACCTCTCCCATAAGTTTCTCGTTGCCAACATGCACGACGTCGTACATCCTGGGCGAAATCCCGATGGCGGTCACGACCGGTCCGGCAACCCTGTAAATTACACCTTGTTCAGCGGTCATTCATTCATCCTCTGCTTTGTATAAATCAACGCCAATTACTCTCTTTACTTTCTCACGGAGGTCGCTTTCGTCGCCTCCCACCGGCACAATGACCGGCTGGATCGAATCCAACACCCTGTTCCTGACGTTGTGGGACAGGTATGCTAGGTCCTTGGCGTCGACCGCCAGGATCCCTATGTTAGGATCGCCCATTGCTTCCAGCATCTTCTCCTGGTAGTTCATTTCGTCTGCGACGAATACCATCCTGAGCCCCGCAAGGCGGAACCCGAGCACGAACTCCTCGTTACCGATAACAGCTATCTCCATCAGATCACCAGCAGCCCTTTGATAACTTCGGTGTCCAGCCCGCTCTGGATCCCCCTTGCGATGGCAAGTATGTTGGAGACCTCGTTCTCCTTGTGGATCATGTAGTCCATGACCGGGGCGACCGACAGCGGGTTCATATGAGAGAACTTTTTAGCACGTTCCATCTCATATCTCTTCAAAGCGCTCTCGATCGCTCTTATCGAAACGACCGGGGCGTCGAGTATAGGCTTCACGGCCTCGTAGAAGTCCATCTGCGATATCTCGCTGGATACACCGGAGACCGACTCGATGTTGGCCAGCTGTGCGGCCGTCCTCCTGTCGATCTGCTTCCCTCCGGGGACTATGTATTCCATGACGTTCGCTTCGCCGTAGATGCCTTCGGCCTTGAGCTTCATTATCGTAGAGAAGTTGACCAGGTCGATCTCGTGCCTTATGTAGTCTTGGAACATCAGGGTGGGCCTGCTGTCCGGGACGATGGCCTGAAGAAGCCTTGCGTACTTGAACTTGTCAAGGAAGTCCTCTATGACCGCGAGCCCGCCGGAAGTTCCCATATACCCCGCTATGAGGTCCGAGGGAATGTTAACGGAATCCATCCTGCTGTATTCGGTCAGGATCTCTTCCACGGTGGAGAGCGACAGGAGCTTGTCCAGCTGCGCCTCTTTAAGGCTCCCCGCGGGAACAAGGTCCTCCTTGATGCTCTTCTCGTCCAGTCCGAAGGACTTGCCGCGAAGGATCATCTTGACGTTCCAGATGTTCCATTTCTCCAGGTACGCCGAGACCATTGTGTACAGCTCCCCTTCCGATGCCTTGAGGATGCTTGTGAACACCCTCGACATGTTGAGGTATGAGGCATACTCCACCAGGTCGATTCCGGACATCCTGCCCGCGAGCTCGGACATCTCCTTCTGGTATCCGCTCTCGCTCATGTAACGGGATATCTCGGGAAGGGACATCAGCAACATCTTGTTGTATTCCTCTTCCTTGATCAGCTGGGACTTCTTCGCTTTGACCCGGGTTACCGTGTATGCGTAGTTGCCGCGTCTCGTGTTGCGCCTGAACATATGTTCACCCGAACAGGATATCCGATAGGGCTTTCAGGTTGCTGTTCCAGATGTCGCTCAGCAACGTTCTGTACTGCAGGTCGACCTCTGTGCTTCCGTCCTTGCTCCTGAGGATGATCCCCGCGCTGATCCCGTCGTCCTTCTCGACAGATTCCACGCCGAGCTCCTCGGCTGTGAAGTTTTCCTTGTCGGAAATGACGGCGATGGGCGCAGGTATCAGCTTCTTGGCATCCTTGACGAGGGCCTTGTAACGTGCCAGCTTGTCCGCCTTTGAGGAGGACTCCAGCTCGGCAAGTGCTTCGTCGAATGCGCGGGCGAGAATCTCCTTCTTCTTGGCCAGGACGATGTTCTTGCTCTCCAGCTCAGCGCTGGAGATCTCCTGGCGGTCAAGGCGCTCGATCTCGCTCACGAGCCTCTTATCCTCGCTTGTCTTCATTTCAGAGATACGGGCTTCGGCCTCTGCCTCGATCTTTTGGATCTCGGCCTTGGTCGAGTCCATTATGGACCTGACCTTGGCGTCGGCCTCCGCCTGTATCTCCTTCGTGACGCTTTCCAATGCCATGAGATGAGCCTCTGGCTTCACATCACGAAGATAGCAAGGATAGCGATGACCAGTCCGAAGATGACGATTGTCTCAGGAAGAACCATGTAGATCATAGCCTTTCCGAAAAGGCTGGCGTCTTCCGTGATGGCGCCGACTGCTGCGGCACCGATGTCTTTCTCGGCCATACCGGATCCAAGTCCGGCGAGTCCAACTGCTATTCCTGCTCCGATTGCAATCAATCCAGATCCTACGTCTCCTTCCAATGCCATATTTATACCTCTGCTTTGGTCTTGTTTTCTGTGTTAAGGGGTTCGTAATGGGTTTTCTTGCGTGTGACCTTCAAAGGAGCGTACTCCTTTCCGCCTCCGACAAAGAACTTGGCCATCAGCTCGACGTACTGTAGCCTGAGGCTATGCAGTCCGGCCGATAAGATAGCCAGGAAGAATATCATGAGGTGGCCGATGAGGAACACGGCGAATCCGAGTATCAGACCCAGAACGCCCCCCATCGAGTCGTAGATCATTATAAACGCAATATAGTTGAAGGCCAGCGCCATGCCCGCTTTGGACATTCCGATGGCCGCCAAACGAGTGTAGGAAAGAATGTTCCCTACTATTCCCGGCAGCTCCATGATGCTCATTCCGCCGTGGCTCTTGATGTTGATGCCGCATCCTGCGGCCAAGAGCACTATTCCCACGGCGAAAGGCACCATGTAGACCGTCGTCAGGTCGCCCATGTTACCGCCGATCAGCGCGTTCGCCAATGCGTAACAGAACATGACCAGCCCGACAAATGCCAGTATCCATCCTCCCTGCTCCATGAAAGCGTGCTTGAAGCCGTGCCTCATGTTGAGGTTGATGAACGAGCATATGTACCCGATCATCAGGTGCACGACGCCTATGTAGACCGAGAGCTTCAGAAGAAGCGGGATCTCCACAAGCTTCCCTACGCCCACGTGGGAGACGATATGGCCTCCCTCGTAGTGTATGAAATCAGGCAGCACCGCGGAGAACGCGCCGAGCGCCCCCTCCTCCATGCCGAATATGTGCTCCCATGTTATGCCGGTAGGCGAATATGTGCCGGTGAAGTGCATGCCCAGACATTCCCCGTAGAAGAGGAGTCCGAACAGGAACGACCATATGCCGCCGAAGAACAGGACGCGGGCGATTATGCGCCAGTCTCTGCCCTTCGCGACCTTGAGGCCGTATGCTCCGAGTATTATGAACGGAATGGCGTATCCGACATCCCCCACCATGAATCCGAAGAACATGGGCAGGAAGATCGCTATGAGGATCGTCGGGTCGATCTCCTGGTACTTCGGCACGTCCACGAGCTTCGTGGCGTACTCGTAACCGGTAGAGTATCTCCCGTTTTTCATCCTTGTGGGCGCGGTCTTGAAACGCTTCTCGACCGCCTCGGTCTCCGCGTCCTTGCGTCCGCGGGTCTCCTGGAACTCGACGTACATTCTGCCTTCCGAGTCCTTCTCCAGTTTCTCTTTTACCTGTTCCACCATCTTGGTGGGAACCCACGCGTCTATCACGAACGAATATTCGCTTGTGGCTATCCTCAGGGGGACCTCACCCTTTTCGACCGTTATCGAGAGGTCCTCATCCGATGCCCTCAGGAAGGCCTGATGCCTTTCCTTGATCGCGGCGAGCTCCTCTTCGACCTTTGCAAGGCCTGCCTCGGCGTTTGCGATCTCGGTCTCGGTGGCCTTCAGGGCCTCGGCGGGCGAGCCGGTCGACCCGGCTGGCACCTGGATTTCGGAGAATCCGAAGGCAGAGAGGGTAGACACCGTCTTATCCCTGTCCCTGTTCCTCATGAAAACGGCGACCGCGGTGGGGCCCTTCTTCATGGTCGCAACAAAAAACTCCACGTCCATGGCCTTGATAAGGGCCTCGGAGGGATCTTCGGCGACAGTGCCGACGATGACGGCGATGCTCTCGTAACCGCCGTACAACTGGAGGTCCAGCGGGAGCATCTGTAGAATTTCAAGGTTGTTTTTCTTAGTGTTTAGTGCGGCGATTCTCTGGTTGAGATCATTCCTTCTGTCGAGGACCCTCATTACTTCGTCCTCGACTGATTCGACGCTGTTGGATAATATCCGGCTCTTTACCTTTTCAACAGGTAAGCTAGGTGTCTTGGTATGTTTGTTTATACCAAGCTCCTTCTCCATGGACCTCACCTTCAGCAGCCTCTCGGATGCTTTGGATGAAAATTCACGGGGCGAACCTATGGAAAAGCCCTCGTCCGCGTCGACGGTATGATCGATCAGGTGTACCGCTTCTGCACCGTACAAGACCTCTATGGCCTCGTCCATGTGGGCTTTGGTACCCGCAACGACAATCCTACTCATCGACTCAGGAAGTGACATCTAGGGTCCTCTCGAATTCTTTGTTGAGAAAATCTTTGACTTCCTTCATCTTAGCTTCAGAAGCATTCTGGAGGACTTTGGCCTGCGACCTGCCCTTTTTGAGGAGCTCTTCGCGTTTAGCCTGAAGCTCCATGCTCTTTGCTGCGATATTGGACTCGGTGGAGCTGCGTATCTTAGCTTCCTCGTCCTGAATCTTCTTCACAGAATCCCTGCGGGCTTTGGATAAAGCCTCCCTGCTTTCGGCCCGGGCCTTTTCGACCTTGGCGTCAGCGGCCTTCTCCGCATCCTTAATCTCCGTAAGTATTTCAGTTCGGCTCAAATTAAACTCCCCGACCTTTTGGGCAGTTATATCGAAGAATATACTTAATGGTAATTGTGGTTGTTTATATACTCCCCATTATAACAAAAATAACTTAGGCGGGGTATCTCCTGACCGTGATGCCCGACTCGCCCAACAGCTCTTTGGACAGGTCGTCGGGATAACCTTCACCGTATACGATCTCGATTATTCCGGCATTGATTATGATCTTCGCACACATGGAGCAGGGGTATGTGGTCGTATAGATGGATGCGTCCTTTACACTGACGCCGAAGTACGCCGCCTGCACCACCGCGTTCTGTTCAGCGTGCACTCCCCTGCACAGCTCATGCCTGGTACCCGAGGGAACGTCGAGTATCTCGCGTATACACCCAAGCTCTTCGCAGTGCCTCGATCCCTTGGGCGCTCCGTTGTATCCGGTGGATAACACTCTTTTATCTTTTACGATAACGGCCCCGACCTGCCTGCGTATGCAGGTCGACCTGGTGGCCACGAGTTTGGCCATGCTCATGAAATACTCGTCGTTCGAGGGTCTTTCCATCGATGCTCCATGGATATTTTCGTATATAGCGGTTGAGAGCGTTAAATAACGCTAAGCTGTTTCATTGCATTATGAAGCGTGAAGACAGAGATACACTTATCGCAATGGCGGTGATAGTGCTGGTGTTCGCGTCGGGGTATGCATGTCTTCATCTTTACTCGGGACACAATCCATATTTTTCGCTCGTCACTTCGCAGAGCATGCAGCATGACGACCACAGTTCCGAGCTTGGAATAATCGACACGGGAGATCTTGTTATTGTAAGAGATAAGTCGAAGATAGATATCCAGACATATCTGGAGGGCCGAATGACGGGCTTCAAATCATTCGGAGACTACGGCAGCGTGATAATATATAGTGGAGACAACGGCTCCAGCATAATACATAGGGCTCTGCTTTATCTTGAAGTAAAAGAGGACAGTTCAGGAAAATATGCCAGCATATCATATCTGGATTCCTATCCCTCCTGGGAAAGCGCGTACTCGCCCGGAACGGAGCTTGACCCGGAGATGCTCAGAGAGGATATCGTACTCAACGATCTGGGATATAGGGGCCTCGACGTGAAGATCGATATAGCATTCATACTCAGCAAGACGGACGCAGGGGTTTCGGGATATGTAACTATGGGCGATAACAACACCATCACCGATCAGAGCTCGTTTTACGGCTCGGATTTTGTGATATCTGGACTTGTGACGGATGAAAGGATATTATCCATTCCGGTCAGTGAAATACCTTGGTTGGGATGTTTTAAACTCTTACTTGACGGAAGAGGATACATCGTTGAACATCACTCGCCCAACAGTATCCCATATCTATGTGTTTCAGCACTGGGCATGTTGTTCGTTCTTTTTTCCCTGTATATTTTTTACATCGGATATACCATAGAAAAAAGAAAAAGGGGTATTTGACCGCAAACCCCCCCACCCCTTCATTTCCACTGGAAAGGAAAAACAGATCACATAAGAGTGGTCTGCTTCACATTTTTGTAATTCTTTAATTTTTTGAAGATAACATCCGATTTTATGAGGTCCATAACTTCTTTGCTTCCAAGTTCGATCTCCCTCGTTCTTCCCGCACGACCGAACGATTTGACCCTTGCATGGATTATTCCCATCATGTCCAGTTCGGATATCAGACCGGCGACCCTTCTCTGTGTAAGTGTAGATGATTCCAAAATTTCGGATATGTGTTTATATGTTGTAAAAACATCTCCCGTATTCATGGTCGGATTGTCATTTTCGGTGTTTATTACAATACTCATCAATACTGTCTTGGATTGAGGCGTAAGCGTTCTTACTACTTCCGAAACGGCGTCAAGCTCGATTTTATTTTTTGCATATTTTACATGCGCTTCAGTTATGATGTTGTCGTTGTTCCTTTCTGCAATATCGGAAGCTATTCTCAAAAGATCCAACGCTCTTCTCGCATCGCCCATATCTTGTGCCGAAAGTGCCGCGCAATAAGATACGACACCTGGAGAAAGCACTCCGTCTTCAAAAGCATCTTCCGATCTGTCTTTAAGAATATCTTCAAGCTGAAGAGTATTATAAGGCGGAAATATTATTTTTTCTTCACCCAGTCTGCTTTTGATTTTTGGATCAAGAAAATCAGTGAATTTTGGATTGTTGCTTATTCCTATTATAGATACCTTCGAATGTTCCAGCACTTCATTTATTGTTGTTAAGAAATAGAATATGTCATCTCCGTTCTTCTGAAACGATCTGTCGATCTCATCAAGTACGATGATATAGATTTTATTTTCTTTATCCACATATTTTGTCAATTCACTGAAAACTCTATCCAGGCTCCAACCGGTAAAAGGAATGCTTTTTGTCTCATCTCTTATTATCTGGTTTCCAATATTGTAGAGTATACCGTATGGCGTATCAACGACTTCGCAGTTGATATAAATAAAAGAGCAGTTCTCTTCATTTTCATCGGCTTTTTTTAATTCTTTTCCTATATACTTTACTACTGCAGTTTTTCCTGTTCCTGTTTTTCCGATAATAAGTATATTAGATGGTTTATCCTTTGCCAGTGAAGGTGCGACGATCTCTACGATCTCTTTTATCTGCTCTTCTCTGTGAGGAAGCTGCTCTGGAATATATGACGACTGCAGTATTCTTTTATTTTTTACAAGTAGATTCCGTTTATCCATATAATGTTTGAAAATCGACTCGCCGTCATTCAAAGGAAACACCGCATTTTCCTATGTATATTCAATAAGCATATAATTGTTTTTAAAGTTGGATGTAATGACGTTTTTAATCTTCTTGTGCATTCATTTTATAATCAAATTGTATTTCCGTCATAGTCATTCAGGAATGGATAATATGAAACACAAAGCAATAGTCGTTATCGGTGCTTGCGTCCTTGGAATCGCACTTTTTATCGGGATCCTCTTCGTTATAGGCAGTCTTTCTTGAATTCATACGTTGTTTTTCCGAACCTTCTTCTTTTTTATGGTCTCCAGTGGAAATGAAGGGGTGGGGGGGTTTAGTCTAATTGTAACGGTCCCGTTGAAATCATTGCTTGATTTCTGATGTTTCATGCCGGGCATTCTAAGGGACAAGTATTTCATTATATCCGCATCGCTGGCACTTGTACTGGTATTGGTATGGTCCGTATCGGATGAAGAAAAAGAAAACGATGGAGGTCATCGGGCGCTAGGTATAGCTTTCGATATAAAAGAAACAGAAAATGGATTCGTTTTTTCGGCCGAGATGTCTGATGGCTCCTCATATAGATGTTTTTACAAAGACCGTCCCGACGAATTGGGTATTTACTTTTTTTATGGTGATTTTTCTGAAGATAGCGGTCTTATATTCCTTAAAAAAATGGTTTTTGCGGAACATGAATAAAATAATTGAATGCATTGGGTCCGAAGCGTGTACGTTTCATTCGACGACACGGACTCGAACGAGGGCCTGTGCACGACATTTTTGGCGACGGAAGTGATGAAGGAGATAGGCGACCTGGACCTGATAGGCTATCCCCGATTGGTGCGTCTCAATCCTGCGGTACCTTGGAAAACACGTGGCAACGGCTCTCTGTCTCTAAGGCTTGGACATGGTGCGGGAATGAAGATCAAGGTAGGAGAAATATCCGGAAAGGAGTTTTTCTGTTATGAAAGACAGCTTTCGGAAGAGCCGGACGCCGGGGAGCTGCTTGAGAGGATAATCCCCGTAGTGAAAGGTAACCGTCACTTTACATCGGATTCGGGGATCGTCGTCTCTGAAAAGAAACCCTCTCAATCCTATTACTGGAAAGGCGTCAGAAGAATCGTGGAGATGTCCGATGTCGAAGAGGAGCTGGACCGTATCGGCGCTCTCCGCGACGGATTCGGGAACAGACGTGGCATTATAGGTTCGGCATGCGGTATGGCCTGGAGGCCCCGCGACAGCACATACGAGATGATAACATACCGCCCGAGGAGCAGATGGGGCACCCGCAGAGCCATAGAACCCGAGTCCATCGGGGAGATGGACCGTTCGTTCCCATCCACCTTCAACAGCTGGGAGGAAAGATTTCATAAGGTGTCCATGGTTCCCGGGACCCCTTGTCCGGTCATGTACGGTCTGCGCGGCGACAGGCCGGAGGACCTCCCCGAAGCCTCGGCCGCGATACGCACCGAACCTCTTGAGCGCAGTTTCATTTTTCTCACCAACCAGGGGACCGACGACCACATCATATATCGTCCCAGGGTTCTCGAGCCCATGAGCTCCTATTACATCGAAGGTATCGTCTTATCAAGGCGCCACCTTCCCGGGGGACACGTGGTGGTATGCCTCTATACAGGCTTCGGCACCGTGGAATGCACGGCATACGAACCGTCCAAGGAGTTCAGGTCTGCCTTCGAATGGCTGACGGCCGGAGACCGCATCGGGGTGATGGGCGAGATGCGCACCGAGCCCAGGACCCTCAACGTCGAGAAGATGAAGGTTATCGGGACGGTCAGGGAATTCGAGAAGATATCGAATCCCCTGTGCGAAAAGTGCGGAAGGACCATGGAGTCCGTAGGGAAGGGAAGGGGCTACCGTTGCCGCAGATGCGGCACGTCGTCGGGCGAACCTGTGAAGAAGGAGAACACAAGATGGATGGTCCCCGGATGGTACGAACCGCCCGCCTCCGCCCGCAGACATCTGTCCAAGCCTCTTAAGAGGATGGGCGAGGAACAACCCGTTGAGTTCGTCAATAGCCGTAGCTAATCACCGACAATATTATATAGCGAAAATCGACACTACGAACCAGAATCGGAGGCCGCTAAAATGCAAGAGGCAGTTATTCTAAGCGCAACAAGGACCCCTATAGGAAAGTACGGAAAATCGCTGATGGACGTCAAAGCCAAGGATCTGGGAGGTATCGCAATAAAAGAAGCGGTGTCCAGGGCAGGCATATCCCCCGGCGATATACAGGAATGCATAATGGGAAACGTAATCTCCGCCGGCATGGGTCAGAACCCCGCAAGGCAGGCGGCCATCGCCGCCGGCCTGCCCGTCGAGATCGGATCCTTCACCGTTAACGCAGTATGCGGCTCCGGGATGAAATCGGCGATGCTGGCCGCCGATGCCGTCAAAGCCGGCCAATACGAGGTCCTGGCCGTAGGCGGGATGGAGAACATGAGCTCCGCTCCATATCTCCTCAAGGGAGCAAGATGGGGGTTCAAGATGGGCGACCAGCCGGCAGTCGACTCTATGGTTTACGACGGCCTCTGGGACGTGTTCAACGACCAGCACATGGGGATAACCGGCGAGATCGTGGCCGAGCGTTTTAACGTCACAAGGGAGGACGCGGACACGATGGCCTACCAGAGCAACCTCAAGGCGGCGGAGGCCCAGTCCAAAGGCAGATTCGACAGGGAGATAGTCCCGGTAACGGTCAAAGGAAGGAAAGAAGACGTAGTGGTCAAACAGGACGAGGGCGTAAGGGCCGACACCACGATGGAGTCCTTGGGAAAACTGAAGCCTGCATTCAAAAAGGACGGTGTAGTCACCGCGGGCAACTCTTCCCAGCTCAGCGACGGGGCGGCGGCGATGGTCATCTCGTCCAGGAAATGGGCGGAGGAGCACGGGATAAAGCCCATGGCCTCCATAGAGGCCTACGGGGAGCGCGGAGTGAAGCCCGAGCTCATCATGGAGGCGCCCATCCCGACCACGAGGCGTGTCCTTGAAATGGCCGGAATGACGATCGACGACATAGACCTCTTCGAGCACAACGAAGCCTTCGCCACAGCGTCCTGCGCCGTGAAGAAGGAGCTCGGCGTACCCGACGAGATATTCAACGTGAACGGAGGCGCCATTGCGCTGGGACATCCGATCGGGTGCTCGGGCGCAAGGGTCTTGACCACTCTCCTCTATGCCCTGGAGGACAGGAAGAAGAGCGTAGGCCTCGGCACCCTCTGCCTAGGCGGAGGAAACGCGGTCACAATGATCGTCAGACGCGAATGAAGATGGAACCATCAAAAACCCCTTAAACCCTTTCCGCCCGGAACACTCCGGGCAAGAAAGTAATATCAACACATCGGGCCATCAAGCATCATGGAACTGGAAGCCATTCTCGGGAAGATCGAGGGGTCCCGCGCCGACATCGTGAAGGAGATGGTCGATATGATAAGGATTCCCGCCATCGCCCCGATCAACGGCGGCGACGGAGAGGGCCGAAGGGCCGACCACCTTGTTTCCAGGCTCCAGGGATACGACAGCATCGAAAGGATAGATGTGCCGGACGATACGGACCCTTCTGTTATCCGGCCCAACATACTCGCGAAAAAGAACGGCCCGGAGGAAGGCACCGTCTGGATAGTCGCCCATATGGACACGGTTCCCGTGGGGGACCTCGACGACTGGGACAGCCCTCCCTTCGAGCCCCGGATCGAGAACGGCAGGATATACGGTCGCGGAACCGAGGACAACGGTCAGGCGGTGATCTCGTCGATGTTCGCCTCCAGGTTCATAGAGGGGAAGGATCTGAAGAAGAGGTCGATCGGCATCGCATACGTGGCCGACGAGGAGACCACCAGCGCCATGGGGATCGCGTACCTTCTGGACAAGGGATGCTTCTCCGAAAAAGACGTCTTCATCGTTCCGGACTGGGGAAGCCCCGGCGGAAAACACATAGAGGTTGCCGAAAAGAACCTGATATGGTTGAATTTCGAGGTCACGGGCAGGTCCACCCACGGTTCTACTCCGGACAAGGGGGTCAACGCCTTCAGGGTGTCCTCCCATCTCATAGTGGAGTTGGAAAAGGCGTTTGCCAAGGAGTTTCCGGGCTCTGACCCCATGTTCATGCCCCACAGGTCCACTTTCGAACCGACTCGGAGCATCGCGACGGTGGAGAACGTCAACACGGTGCCGGGCTATCATGAGTTCTCCATGGACGTCCGCCTCCTTCCGGAATACGATATGGACGACGTGGTGATAACGGCCCGGAGCGTAGCCTCGTGTATTTCCGAGAAGTACGGCGCAGATATAACGATCGGCGAGATACAGCGCCACCAGTCCGGAAGGCGGTCTTCCACCGATGACCCCGCATATCTGGCGCTTCGTGATTCCGTAAAGCACGTTACGGGCACGGAGCCCACGCCCGTGGGCGTAGGCGGAGCCACATGCGCCAATTTCTTCCGTGCGAAGGGGTACAACGCCTACGTATGGGAGACCGGGGGCGGAACCCTGCACACTCCCAACGAGTATGTGGAGATAGAAAATATAGTGACGGACGCGAAGGTCTTCGCCACGCTGTTCTACAAGCTGTGCGTTTAATCGAACAGGCGGTTCAGCATCCATTCCGCGCTGAACTTCTGGATATCTTCGTATTCCTGTCCGTCGCACACGAACGCTATCGGCCTGCCGATGGTGTGGGCTATCGACAGGGCCGCCCCGCCTTTGGCGTCCGTGTCGATCTTGGTGAGTATTATCGCATCGATGCCGATAGCGGCATCGAACACCTTTGCCTGCTCTATGGCGTCGTTGCCTGCAAGCGAGTCGCCCACGAACACCTTCAGGTCGGGTTTGGCTATCCTGGCGACCTTTTTCATCTCCTCGATCAGGTTGCTGTTGGTCTGCATCCTGCCGGCGGTATCGATGAGCACGGCGTCCCTTCTTTTTGACCTGGCATGCTCTATCGCGTCGTATGCCACGGCCGCAGGGTCCGCGTCCTGGGCGTGCTTGACGATCTTTGCCCCCAGACGGTCTGCGTGGATCGTCAGCTGCTCTATCGCGCCGGCCCTGAACGTATCGCATGCGGCGAGCACCACGGTCATGTCCTGTTTTTGAAGACGGTTCGCGACCTTCGCGATGGCGGTGGTCTTGCCTGTGCCGTTTATTCCGACGAACATTATGACGGCAGGCCTCGTCCTCTCTTTCATCCATGCGTCGAAGTCGAACTCGTTGACCTTGAGTACCTTGTGCACGGCGTCCCTGACGGCCATCTCGACTATCTCGTCAAGGCTGTACTGACGGCTGTATTTTTTTCCGGTCAGATTTTCGCGGACGCCGTCTTTTATCTCTTCAGCGACAGAAAAGGCAACGTCAGCTTCGAACAGGATCACCTCCAGCTCGTCGAGCACGGATTCCAGTTCATCGTCTTTTATCCTCTTCCCTGAGTCGCCGACAGGGGATGACGGCGCCTTCCGCTGATCTTTTTCAGCTTTGACCCTGTCGCGGCGCGAAAGTTTCGGCTCCTCGGCGCGGACCGCCTCGGTTTCGGGCACGGGACCGGCCGCGACCTCCGGTCTGACAGGGGCATCCTCCGGCTCCTCGGGCGCGGGCCGAGCCTCGTAGACCGTCTCCTCCAGCTTCTCGGGCGTCTTCTTAAAAAGCCCCTTGAGCTTGCTTTTCAGAGAATCAAACATATGATGCGCTCAGGACTGCTGCCTGGCCTCGTACTCCGCGTTGATGGCGTCGGCCAGGTTGTTGGCCGCGGTCTGGACTTCGGAAAAAGCGCCGCCGGCCTTCTTGAGGGCTTCTTGTATCTCTATGACCGCGGAGCCCATGAATTCGCTGGCCTCGTCGAGGTCCTTGTCGACGGACACCCTGCTGCCTATACCCACGACCGCCTTGCGGCTGCCGGTAACCTTGGCGGCGACGAAAACCGAGGCCCCGACGGGGACCAGGACCTCATCTCCCTCTTTGGCGTCGGCGAACGCCTTCAGCGTCTCGCGGGCCCTCACAGATTCCTCGAGGGAAACCTGGAGGATGTTGACCTGCCTGCTGAGGGCGTCCATCTGTCCCTTGTAGGATTCGAGGACCTGCAGAGCCTGACGTAGGTCCCTTTCTTCCATCTCACTCACCGATCTGGTATTTCACGACGTGGTCGGTGACCTTGTCGGCGGAGAGCTCGGATATCTCGGAGATCTCTATGTCGCGTCTTTTGAGTTTGTGCTGGCTTCCGAGGGTCGAGAGAGCCTTCTCCCTCACGGATGCCTCGTCTTCTGCGGCCATCTCGACGGAGAAGATCTGTCTTCCCTGCCTTTTGTCGGCGTGTGTGCCCTTGATAAGGAATGCCTTCATAATTATTACCAGGTTCGGGAACTATATTTAACTAATAAAGCTTTGGTGGCGGACATGGGCGGCCCGGGGGAATTAGTTGCTGATTTTTCGCCCGGAAAGGGCTTCCCCTCGGTATCCGTGACGGGTAGAAAGTGCGGGCTGATGTGCGCCCACTGCATGGGGAGGCATCTGTGCGGCATGGCACCTTCCGAAGATCCGGAGACCCTCCTCGAAGTCGCCGAGCGGGTTCTCAGGACGGGAGGCGAGGGAATGCTCCTGAGCGGCGGAAGCGGAAAGGACGGCCGCGTGCCTCTGGCACCTTTTGCTTCGGCGATCAGAAGGATATCGAATTCGGGTCTTCTCATCAACGCGCATCCCGGCGTCATCGGTCCGAAGGACGCGTCCCTGCTGGTCTCTTCAGGGGTATCGAGATTCTCCGTCGACGTCCATCAGGACCCGTATGTCATAGGGTCGGTCTTCAATCTGCCCGGCCCCGAAGTGTACGAAGGTACGATAGATGCGATATTGGGTGCCGGGGGCGTTCCCGTTCCTCATCTCACCGCCGGCCTCGGCGATCGTGACATTGCCGGCAGCGCCGAGCTTCTGGTGAAAAAGGGAATAATGCACGCTGTGCTGCTGGCACTCGTGCCGACGAGGGGAACGCCTTTCGAAAACCGCGGCGCGTCGGAAGGCGACGTCACCGAGGCCGTCGGAATTCTTTCGGATATGGGAATATCGGTGACCTTGGGATGCATGCGGGACCGCAGCATGCGGGGCCTGGAGATGAAATGCGTTGAAATGGGGGTCAGAGCCATCGCCAACATGTCCCGGGATACCGAAGGGCATCTCGTTTCCGAAGGTTTCAGGGTAAAGTCCTTCCGCAGATGCTGCTGCTTCGGCTCAGAATGAGATATCCGGCATATCGGAGACCTTTCCCAGCTGGGCGAACCTTCTTCCAATGAGGAAAACCGCGGCGAACTCAGGCACTTCGGTCTCTCCTTCCAGCACGAAACGCTCACCCTTGATGGTAAGGTCGACGGGTTTTTTGACGGTTATCTCCACGGGGTCGCATGAATATTCTTCCGGTACGGCAAGGTCCAGAGGCTCGAAGTCGGTGAGCTGGTCCCGGGTCAGGGGGGTGACCCTAAGCCCTCCTTTCCCGTGTATCGAGCCTGGAAGGCGTATAAGCCTCTTCACGTCGGAGGTGACAGGCGCGTCGACCTCGCCGCTTAGGCGGGGCCGCATGTCCTCGTCCATTATCTTCACAAGCATCTCCTGGGCGGTCTTGCCCATGGTGGCCATCGTGTTTTTGTCGAAGATGACCTTCCTCGAACGTCTCACGTCCTCCTGGACCTTCTCAACTGTGCTGTACTGGCTCTTTTTGATCGAGGGATAGCCGGAACGTAGGGACTTCGGGTCCATGTCGCAGAAGTCGTTGACCACGTCCATCAGGCCCATCCGCATCCTCTTCTTCCATCCCCCGGAGCCCTCAGGGGGCACCAGGCGGTCCTTGGCAACGTTGGTCCTGACCCCGCCGCCGACGGCCATGCGGGACGTCGCGACCTGGTTGTAAGGGAACACCCAGTCTATGTCGAGCCCGGAGCCCAGGACGTAATCCACAACCTCCCTGCGCTCGTGGGAGCCCAGCGTCAGGACGTCCTTCATCATCACATGTGCATGGTAGCCCCTCCCTCCAGAGAACGTAAGACGGACGTCCTTCTCGTCGAAACCCAGGTCCCCCATGAGGAAGGAGTCGCACAGTCCGATCATCTCGCTTCTGATCTGCCGCATCATAACTGGATAGGTCATATTCTCGGCGCCGGCCAGATGGTCGGCGTCCAGGTCGAAGATGAGCTCCGCGCCGAGCCACTCCTTCTCCTCCATGGTCGGGGCCGAGGGCTTCCTGTAGTAGGCGGTGGAATAGTAGCTGTGGGCCGGGACGTTGGAGGCCATGAACCTTCGCAGGTCCTCCGCGTTGGAGAACCCGATGTGCCTCTGCATCATGTTCCTGTCAAAGAACATGAAACCGAACTCCCTGCGTGTGAAGCGGTCGGGCAACATCGGCGTGTTTTCCTTGTAGTACTTCCTGAAACATTTCAGGAGGAACCGGGAGTCCCTGTCCATGCCCTCTCCTAGGGCAGGGAACGTATAATTATTTGTCCGTAGCTCTTGAAACATGGCCGGAAACGTCCCGATATACGATAATCACATACACATGAGCCCTTCCGGGCGGAATGTTGACGCCCTCCTGGAGTTCCAGGCGGCCGGAGGCACGGGGCTCACGCTGATAACCCTTCCTTATTCCGAAGTACGTATCGGGAAGGGCAGGGATTTTTCGGATTCCTTCGATATCACTTACCGGATGGCCGAAAAGGCGAAAGAAGCAACCAGCCTGCAGATCAACACGGCCGTGGGACCTTATCCGATCCTTCTGCTGGGTCTTGCCGAGGAGCACGGCCTCGCCTTCGCCGTGGAGGCGATGAAGGAAGGGATGGAGATCGCCGGCAGGGCGGTGGCGGAGGGAAAGGCCCAGGCCATAGGAGAGATAGGCAGGCCGCATTTCCAGGTGTCGGAGGAGATATGGGAGGCCTCCAACGAGGTGCTGCTTGCCGGAATGCGGGCGGCCAAGGAGAACGGGTGTCCGGTGATAATACACAGCGAGGCCGGGACCGTAGAGACCAACCGTTCTCTTTCCGAGATCGCCAGAAAAGCGGGCCTCGACCCGGGGATGGTGATCAAACATTCGTCGCCTCCCTTCGTCAGGGACGAAGAAACATTTGGCGTGATGCCTTCCATCCCTGCATCCAGAGAGTATATTCGGGAGGCCCTCTCAAAGGGTTCCGACCGTTTCATGTTGGAGACCGATTACTACGACGACCCGGAGAAGCCCGGCGCACGCATGTCGGTTAACACGGTGCCCAAACGCATCAAAGCGATGCTGGCTAACGGAGGCATGACGGAGGAGAACGTCCGAAGGATATGCGGAGAAATTCCCGAGAAGATGTTCCGTGGTTGAAACCTTTTTTAACACGACGTTAATCACGGAGATATGAAGGCGAGCGTGCTCTGCGTCTACAACGAGGGTTCCCGACCGAACACTTCGTACATCGGCGCCAAAGGTTTTTCCGTAATGGTCGAAGTGGACGGCGAGAGGACGCTGTTCGGTACCGGGCTCCGCGGACGTTACCTCGTCCACAACATGGAGCATCTGAGGCTGGATGCGGATTCTATCTCCAGGGTCGTCATATCCCACGGGCACGCGGACCACGCAAGGGGCATCAGCGCTCTGCTGGACATCAGGAAGGGCCCTTTGCCGGTATACGCTCCGGCGGACGCGTGGGGAGGCAGAGGCATGCTCTCCAAGGACGGGATAGCCCTCACCGATAAGGCCGCCCCGAAGGCCGAGAGGAAGGATGTGACAGGCTGGACCCAGCTCAGCAAACATCTGTTCCTGACCCCTCCGCTGGAGGCAGGAGGGGTTTCTGAGACGTTCTTAGTACTGGCAGGAGGAAGCAGGCCCGTGCTGATAAGCGGATGCTGCCACTGCGGAATCGATGCGGCGCTTGGGACGGTAAGAGAAAAATTCGGATACTACCCCAGGTCCCTCATAGGGGGACTGCATCTCGAGAAGGTGCCCAAGGAGATGTCTTACGCGGTGGCGGAAACGCTCAGGAACGCAGAGTGCCAGGACCTCAATCTCAATCATTGCACAGGTCCCAAGGGCGCACTGCGTCTGAGGGAAAAGCTTTCGCTCGAAGGCGTGAAGGAATACAACGTAGGCGATATATTGGAATATGAGCTAGGACTAATGTGATACCGGTGATGATATGAAAGCGGCATGGCATTTCAGGACGGCTTTGACGTTCGCAATTCTGACGTTGGTCTTCGCGGCGGTAGGTTGGGTCGTAGGGTGGATGTTCGACAGTCCGCTGATGGGCCTTGCGGCCCTGGTCGCAGTGGCGGTCCTCATCCTCTCGTTCTCGGCGATCTTCTCCAAGAGCAGGGCCCTCAGGTCCAACAACGCCAGGATAGTCACCGAGTCTGAAGAGCCGAGGCTCTTCCGCATCGTCAGGTCTGTTGCCGACAAGGCGGGCGTTCCGATGCCCGAGGTCGGGGTGACCGAGGAATACATGCCCAACGCCTTCGCCACCGGACGCAGCCCCAGGGACGCCGCCGTGGTGGCCACCAGGGGGCTACTCAATATGCTTCCCGACGACGAGCTCGAGGGAGTGATAGCCCATGAGATCTCGCATGTGAAGAACCGCGACATTCTCGTGATGTCCGTCGCCTCCGCGGTCTCGGCCGTCATAGCGTTCGTCGGCCGTTTCGGGATATATTTCGCATTGGCAGGTTCCGGGAACAATAAGAACGGAGGGGCCATGCTTCTGGTCGCGATCGTCATGTACATCTCGCTGCCCATTGCGGCCCTGGTCCTTCAGATGAGCATCTCGAGGAAGAGGGAGTACCTCGCGGACGAGTCCGCGGCCGAGATCACGGGAAGGCCCGTTGCCCTGGCCAACGCCCTGGTACGCATAGAGAAAGGCTGCGACAGCCCCGCCAACGACTATCACAATCCCGCATATTCGTCCGTCTGGATATCTAACCCTTCGGGGACCAGGAGGTCTCTGACCGAAAGGATATTCAGCACACATCCCTCCACCAAGGACAGGGTCGATCGCCTTATGAAGATCGCCGAGAGGTACGGGATATCCAGGGGTCCGGTCGTCTACGACAACAGCGCAGACGGCGAGTCGGACCCGTTCTTCCACAAGTGAATCACTTGACGGGCTCCCACTTGGAGATCTCGTTGACCTTGGACAGGGTGGACCCCCTCCTGATCTCTTCGCGTGTGCGGTCCTCGTGCTCGTGCACGTCCAGCGCGCGGTTGGCGACCTCCACGGCCTCTTCCTTGGGCACGACGATGAGCCCGCTCTCGTCGCCTATTATCCAGTCTCCCGTGCGGACCCTCTGTCCGCCCACGGTTATCTCGATCCCGATGCCTCCGTAGCCCTTGGGCTCCCCGGCGCAGGGGACGGTTGTCCTGGCGAAAGCGGGGAACCCCATCTTCCTGATGTCGTCTATGTCCCGTATGCTGCCGTCGATCACCACGCCGGCGCATCCCGCGACCATCGCGGAAGTCGCCGCCAGTTCTCCCCATACGGCCATCCATCCCCCTCCCACGTCCACGACGATGACGTCTCCCCGCTTAGCCCGGTCTATGGCTTCGACGGGCTTCGCCCAGTCTCCGTTTGCGGTTTGCACCGTAAGGGCGCGTCCGACCATGCGTACCCCGTCTTTGATGTAGGGCTTGAGACCCAGTATTATCCCTTTTTTATGATAGGCGTCAGAGATATTGCACGTGGAGACCCTGGAGAACGCCTCGAACAGACTGTCCTCGGTGTATTTTTTCGCAAGCCCGCTATCCACCTTCGAGCCCTCCATTGAGGACTTTATCGCCGCCGCCGCGGCCCGGATATCGGCCGCCTTGAGTATCCCTCCGCCAACGATTACGACGGATGCGCCCGCCTCCACGTACCTGCCGGCGTTCTCTGCGGTGATGCCGCCCGCCACGGCCACAGGTATGGAGGTCGCGTCTACGATTTCCTTGAGAAGGGCGTCCGGGGGGGCCTCTCCTTTCATCTGGGCGTCTATCCCCATATGCAGGCATATGTACGAGGCACCCAGCGTTTCGACCTCTTTCGATCTACTCGTCTTGTCCGGTACATTGATCATGTCTACCATTATCTCGGCACCGTACTTCCTTCCGGCGGAGACGGCCTCGGATATCGTCGAGTCGTCGGCCAGTCCCAGGACCGTTATTATATCGGCGCCGGCCTTGGCGGCGATCTCCACCTCGAACGCACCCACGTCCATGGTCTTCGTGTCCGCCACTATCTTCCTGTCGGGGAATTCCTTTCTCAGGATGCGTATGGCGTCCGCACCCCCGCTTTTTATCAGCGGCGTTCCCGCCTCTATCCAATCGGCACCCCCCTCGACCGCCTCTTTGGCTATGGGGACGCTGCGTCCGACCTGCATTATGTCGAGCGCCACCTGGAGTACTGCGCACATGGGGCTTCCAATCTGCAGGGGCTTATTTACACTTATTGAGAAAGTGCCACTCAGCTCGCCCGTCTATCATCAAAAACAGCTCGAAAACGTTCATCACGGTGGCGGCCCTCTATCCCTTATGGTGTTTAAACATGCTTCCCAAAAGGTATATGTCCCGAACGCCATGACCCGCACCGCATGTCCGAGAGAAAGATGGCCAAGGAGACCAGGCCCGAGAGGGACAGGAACAAGGTATCGGTCCTGTTCGTAGACCGCAAGAACGACCTTCAGTCCCAGCTCGCAGAGTACTATACGAACAAGCAGTTCCCCGGGATATACCAAGCCTTCAGCGCCGGACCGGAGCCCGACATCATCGACTGCGACATGATAATAACGATGTACGCCGAATCGGAGGATATCAGGCGCCAGAGGTCTAAAGGCTTCGACAGCGAATATCTTCCCGCAGACCATGGCTACGATTACGTCATATACACCCGGCCCGATGTTTTCGAGGAGCTCGCGGGAAAGACGGTCTGGAAAGGAAAGCAGATCCTGGCCGACATGGGCTCCAAGGACGATTTCGCCGCGACCGACGACAAGGAGCTGTCCGAGGACTATATGCGTATGGCCCTCAGGATACGGGAATGGGTCAGGGAGAACATGGAAGACCCCCGCAAACTCAAGGAGCTCGTTTCCGCCTGAACCGACCCTTCCTGTATTTTTTTGGCCGCCGGGGGCGGTTCACAACATATTTAGTATGAATCGGGATATGATGAGAAAGTGAAGAAAGAACTCGTGCTGCATATTTGGAATGCCCTCGGCGACGACACGGTCACGACCCCGGAGGCCAACAGGCGGCTCGGGGGATTTTTCGACGATAAATGCCCTGACGATCTTGCGAAGACATTCACTAAGCTGAGGAAACAGGGCCTTCTCAAGGGAAAGGTCTCTCCCCAGCAGGGCGGATGGATATGGTGGGCCGACGACGAATGCCGCTCGGCGCTCGAAGGAGGCATGATCGATGGTTAACTATCAGGACGGAGACATACAGACGGCCTGGGACGAGATATTCGGAACATTCGAACAGTACCGCATCGCGATCGCGAACATCGCCGCCGCATATCCCGATATAAAGAGCCTCGAGGTCCGTTATTCGGACATGGACACCTACGACACGGACTTCGCAATGTTCGTGCTAGATAATCCCGACAGGTGCCTGAAGATAGGACAGGACTGCGTGCATTCGCTGATGCCCCCCTCCTGGGACGGCAAGGACAGGATAAACCTGAGGGTCGTGGGCCTTCCCAGGGACGCCAAGGTGGACATCCGTCGCCTAAGGGCAAAGAATCTGGGTAAACTGGTGGCCGTCGAAGGGCTCGTGAGGAAGGTCACTACCGTCAGGCCGAGGATGACCCATGCTCTTTTCAATTGTGCCAGATGCGGAGCGGAGCAGTGGGTGTCCCAGAAGGGGATGCTCCTCAACGAACCCATGATGTGCGTCAACCCGGACGGCAGCTGCAACAAACAGTCAACACGTTTCATTCTAAACGATAAGGAATCCAAGTACATCGACACCCAGAAGATCGAGATCCAGGAGAGCCCCGAAGGACTGAGGGGAGGAGCGCAGCCGGAAAGGCTGGCCGGATTCCTGGAGGACGACATATCCGGAGCGGTCACCGCCGGAAACCGCGTTACCATGAACGGCATCATACGATCCGTCGAGAAGCCCGACAGGGACAAGTCCACAGTCTTCGACATTTACATGGACATTCTTTCCATCGAGTTCGAGCAGCATGAGTATGACGAGATCCAGATAACCGATGCGGACGAGAAGAGGATACTGGAGATGTCCAAGGACCCAGAGCTTTTCCGCCAGATAGTTGCTTCGATATCGCCGACGATCTACGGCCTGGACGAGGTCAAAGAGGCTCTGGCGCTGCAGCTTTTCGGCGGGTGCCACAAGGATATGGACGACGGGACCTCGATAAGGGGAGATATGCACGTCCTTCTTATCGGAGATCCCGGAGTGGCGAAGTCCCAGCTGCTCAGATACATGAGCAGTCTGGCCCCCAGGGGCATATACGCGTCGGGCAAATCGGCCAGCGCCGCCGGTCTGACAGCGGCTGCCGTGAAGGACGACTTCGGAGACGGAAGATGGACCCTGGAGGCCGGCGCCCTCGTTCTCGCCGATAAGGGCCTGGCATGCATCGACGAGCTTGACAAGATGACCACACAGGACAGGTCGTCGCTGCACGAGGCCATGGAGTCTCAGAAGATATCGGTGGCAAAGGCGGGGATAACCGCGACCCTCCAATGCAGATGCTCGATGCTGGCGGCCGCAAATCCCAAATACGGCAGGTTCGAGGACAACGATACCATCACCAACCAGATCGAACTGCCGCCCGCCCTCATGTCCCGTTTCGACATGATCTTCGTGCTCACGGACAGGCCGGACAAGAAGAAGGACAGGGACATCACCGAACATATTCTGAAGGCCCACCGCCGCGGGCAGGCGAGGATGATAAAGGAAGGAACGGACCTGCAGGGCGTAGACGCAGGGCTGATCCTGGAGTCCACAGAGGACATCTGCCCGCACTTCGACATGGAGACCCTGAGAAAGTACGTTGCGTATTCCAAGCGCATCACTCCCGTGATGACCGACGAGGCCGCCCGCATAATCGAGGAGAGCTATCTGGAGATCAGGAAGATGGGAGAGGGGCAGAACAAGTCGGTCCCCATCACCGCCAGGCAGCTGGAGGCGTATGTCCGTCTGTCCGAGGCTTCGGCGAGGATGAGACTGAGCTACGTCGTCACCGACGCGGACGCCAACCGTGCAGTCGACATGGTGGAGTTCTATCTGGGCAAGATCGCCGCACCCGACGGCGGCCAGTGGGACATCGACAGAGTGGCCACCGGCGTGTCCAAGAAGGACAGGGACACCGTGAAGATAATACGCGACATAGTGGACGAGTTCGGAGCCGACACCGGGATGTCCGCAGAAGAGATACTCAAACATGCCATCTCCCAGGGCGTTTCGAAGGATGAGACGCTGAAAGTGATAAAGAAGATACACGAGGCCGGAGATTTCTACTCTCCGATGGCCGGAGTTTACAAGAGGGCCTGAAAATGATAAGAGCCAGGATACACAGGCACGGCGAGGAGCGGATGCTCGCGGCATGCGACGAGGAGCTGATAGGCAAGACCTTCAGGGACGGGACATCCAAGATAACGCTCACAGAGGTGTTCTACGGGAACGAACCGATCTCCGAGGAGACGCTTATCGAACGCATGGGCTCGGTCACAATAATGAACCTGTTCGGAGAAAGGGCGGTGGCCGCGGCCATCGCGGAAGGATACGTCTCGCCGGAGAATGTCATGGTCGTCGCCGGGATAAAGCACGCGCAGGTGGTGCTGATATGAGGTTCTGCGTCAAATGCGGAAAGGACGTCGAGAAGACCATGGGCGGCCTGTGCACCGATTGCTATCTCGACGGCAGGAAGTTCACGGCCCTGCCCCACCATGTGGACCTGGACGTCTGCGCGGTGTGCGGGGAGTACTATCTCGATAGGAAATGGGTACCTTCCGGCAAGAGGAAGGCCGCGGAAGATGCGGCCGTCGAGCAATTGGGAGTGCTCAACGGAGGTCGCGTAAAGTTCGTGGAGACCTTTTCCGAAGAGCAGGACCCGCGCATCTATGTCGTGAAGGTCATTTCCGAACTGACGGTGCAGGACGTCGAGGTCGAGTCCGAGGCGTCGACCATAGTGAGGATCAAGAACACCGTGTGCAAGAGGTGCTCCAGGGTCCAGGGCAGCTACTACGAATCGATCCTCCAGGTGCGTTCCGAGGAGAGGGCAGTGGACGAAGATACCGTGGTGAACATCGTCAATATGGTGATGAGCTATGTGGACCAGCAGTCCAAAGTCAACCGTCAGTACTTCGTATCTAAGGTGGAGAAGATGCACGGTGGCGTCGATTTCTATCTTTCGTCGATATCCCTGGGACGGACAATCGCCAAGATGGTCTCCGACAAGTACAGCGGCGAGAACAAGGAGTCGGCGAAGCTTGTCGGCCGCACGGACGACGGCCAGGACATGTACCGCATAACATATCTGGTGCGCCTCCCCGAGTTCAAAGTCGGCGACGTGGTAATTTTCAATGGCAAGCACTACAAGCTCGCAAGGGTCTTCAGCACCGGAGGGCGCCTGCTGTCCCTTAAGGATTTCAAAGAGGTGACACTGCGCAGGTCGGACATGCCAACGCTGAAGGTGTACCGCAAAAGGTCCGAGCTGAAAGATGCGACGGTGGTCAGCGGAGGATATCCGGAGGTCCAGGTCATGGACCCTCTGAACTTCTCGACGGTCGAGCTCATGGTCCCCGAGGGCGCGATGATCGGAGAGACGGTGAAGGTCACCGACATCGACGGCGTGCTGTACTACGTTCCGTAAACGTTTTTCAGTACCTCCCCCATGCGCCTGCATGATCAAACTCCCCGAGCCTCTGGAAGACGTCGTGTTCAATCTGCTGAAGGCCTCCAACACCAAACTGCCGCCCGATGTGGGATGGGCCCTGGAAGCCGCCGCGGGATGGGAATCCGACCCCACGGCGTATTCCCAGTTAGGAGCGATAATGGATAACGTCCGCAAGGCCGAGTTCCTTTCCCGCCCCATGTGCCAGGACACAGGAATTCCTGTATTTTTCGTCAAGGGGAAGTTCGACTCTTCCATGGTCGGCGCGATAGAAAGAGGGATAGCCAGGGCAACGAAGGAGATACCTCTGAGGCCAAACACGGTGGACCCCCTGACCCGCGAGAACCACGGCGACAACCTCGGCGAAGGCATGCCCATAGTCCACTTCGTCCCCACCGGCGATGATTTCACCGAGATAACCGTAATGCCGAAAGGCGCAGGATCGGAGAACATGACCCGCCTGGCGATGCTCAACCCGTCGGACGGGGAGGAGGGTGTCATGAAAACGATAATAGACGCCGTGCTCGACGCGGGAGGACGGCCCTGTCCTCCCGGGATAATCGGAGTGGGCATCGGCGGAACATCTGAAAAGTGCGTTTCCATGGCAAAGGAGGCGTTGCTCCTGCCTGTGGGAGAAGACAATCCCGACCCCGATCTCAGGAAGATGGAGGAGGAGATATTCGTGAAACTGAACGAAAGCGGCCTGGGCCCAATGGGCCTCGGAGGCGCCACAACGGTCCTCGGCGTGAGGATCAAGAAGGCCGCCTGCCACACCGCCAGCCTTCCGGTGGCGGTAAGCATAGGATGCTGGGCAAACCGCAGGGCGACCGCAAGGATGACCTCTGACAAGGTGGAGTACACCCAGGGGGTGTTCAGGTGATACTGGTCTCCCCCCTCGACGAGAAGACGGTCAGATCCCTGAGGCTCGGCGATACCGTGTATGTCAAAGGCCAGGTCATAACAGGCAGGGACGAGATGCACAAGAGGGCTCTGGAAAAGGCCCGGTCGGGAGAAGACGTCCCGGAAGAGATATTCGGCTCGGTGCTGTACCACTGCGGCCCGATCATGGTCCAGCGCGGCGAAAAATGGATGCCCGTGTCGGCGGGCCCGACCACCAGCGCCAGAATGGACTCCCTGGAACCGGAGATGATCGAAAGGTTCGGGATCAGGGCCATCATAGGCAAAGGCGGCATGTCCCGGGAGGTAGGGGAGGCGATGAAGAAGCACGGATGCGTCTATCTCGCCGCCGTAGGAGGTACGGCCGTATCCCTGGCCGAAGGCCTGGGAGAGAGCAAAGGTTCGGAATGGAGCGACCTTGGCATGGCCGAGGCGATATGGAAGTTCGACGCCGAGAGACTGGGCCCGCTGATCGTAGCCATGGACGCCGACGGCGGGAACCTTTACGAGGATGTCCGCGGGAACCTTAAGCGCTGATCAGTCCTCGTCGTCCACTATCTTCAGCCTGCCGTGATGTCTCCTTACATAGACCACGTAGGCGGTCACGACTATCAGAAGGATGCCCGCGATGAAAAGGCCCACCAGGGTGAAAAGGTGCGGCAGGTCGAGGCCCCAATAGGTCTGCTCCGGCGTCTTCACAAGCTGAAAGTCGCACGTCTCAGAGCTGCTGGCCGTACCCGTTCCAACCGTGATGTCTTCCTTGATCGCTTCTTCGAAACCGCCGCGCTTGACCGTCACGGTGTAAGTCCCGGGCTCGCATTCGATCAGATATTTTCCGTCGGAATCGGTCGTATCGGTCCCGGCCACAGAACCGTTGCTCCTCAGAAGGGAAACGGTCGCGCCCGGAATCAGCTCCGACCCGTATTTCACGGTCCCCACGACCGTCATGTTCTTGCCCATGGTGTACTCGAACACGGCGTCGACCTCGCCAAGATCGAAGGTCGTGCCGGATATGGCATAGTCCTCGAGGACTACATCGTCGCATATCATCATCAGGGGGTCTTTCTTGTAGGTTATCTTCACGATATTGGCGATGGAATCGTCGTAAGTCCCTGGCAGAACGACCGTGAAACCGCCGTCGGAACCCGACGTCACGGTCCCAGAGACCCCGACGCCGGTATCTCCGGCATCCCACTCGAGACGGACATCCGCTCCTCCGGTCAGAGGATTTCCGTCGCTGTCCCGGGCCACTCCCGTGAAGGTCACATCGCCGGCCGCATAGGCTTCGTCGACGCTCAGCGCCAGTCCCGCAAGGGGCAGGACCAGAACCGCGATCAGGAGCAAAGCTGCGATCCGACTTTTCATGGCATGAACATTGTATGTGCAGATATAATCCTTTTTTGCTCCGAAAGAAGAAAGATAAATACGGTGTAACACTAAGGACAAGGGATTGGGCTTCGCAATGATAGAGAGATCTAATACGGTGTATACTAAGGAAGAGGTCATGGGCGTCATGGAGCCTCTGATCTCCACATGGTTCGAGGAGAGGTTCGACGGCCTCACAGAACCGCAGGCCAAGGCCATACCGCTCATTCACCAGAGGAAGAACGTGCTTGTGTCTTCCCCCACGGGTTCGGGTAAGACGCTGACGGCGTTCACAAGCATCATCAACGAGCTCACAAAGTATGCCAGAGCGGGGACGCTGGAGGAGAGGATTTACTGCATCTACATATCGCCGCTCAAGGCGCTGGCCAACGATGTCAACCGAAATCTCAACGAACCGCTGGACCAGATGGCGCAGGTCGCCATCGACCACGGCTTCGATCCCCCCGGGATCAGGGTAGCCGTGCGCTCGGGGGACACTCCCCAGAGCGAGAGGCAGAAGATGTCCCGCCACCCTCCCCACATCCTGATAACCACGCCCGAATCCCTGGCCCTTGTGATATCGGCGCCCAAGTTCAGGGAGAGCCTGAAAAAAGTTGAATGGGTAATATTGGACGAGATACACGACATCTGCGATTCGAAGAGGGGCGCGTTCCTCTCACTAACATTGGAGAGGCTCAAGGACTGGTGCGAGACGGATTTCTCGCGCATCGGACTGTCTGCAACCCTCGCCCCCATGGAGGCGATCGCGGGATACCTGGTCGGTAACAACAACGACGGCTCGGTCAGGGACGTCACGATAGTGGAATCAGATTCGAAGAAGCAGCTGGACCTACGGGTGATATGCCCTTCTGCCGACATGACGGCCCTGTCGTCGGAGATGGTCAACTCGATGATGTACGACCAGCTCAAGGAGCTCATCGATGGCCACGAGACAACTCTGGTGTTCACAAACACCCGTTCAGGGGCGGAGAGCGTTGTGTACAAGCTAAAGGAGCGCGGGCTTGAGAACATCGAGGTCCACCACAGCTCCCTGGGAAGGGAGACGAGGCTCGATGTGGAGGAGCGGCTCAAGAGGGGGGAGATCAAATGCGTGGTATCCTCGACGTCCCTGGAACTGGGGATAGACATAGGTTCCGTGGACCTCGTTTGCCAGATCGGCTCCCCCAAATCGGTGGCCAAGGGCCTTCAGAGGATCGGCCGCAGCGGCCACAGCTTCGGACAGGTGGCCAAGGGCCGCCTCCTGGTCTTCGACCCCGACGACCTGGTGGAATGTGCCGTCATGTGCCGCGCCGCCCATCGCGGCGACATAGACCGCGTCGGAATACCCGAGAACTGCCTGGACGTCCTCGCCCAGGCTATCATAGGGATGAGCCTGGACAGCAGATGGGACGTGGACGCCGCATTCCGTCTGGTAAAGGGGTCTTATTGCTACAGGAACCTGACCAAGGAAGAGTTCCTCAGCGATCTGAGATATCTAGGCAGCCGCGACGACTTCGAGGGCGTGTATTCGAAGATATGGTTCGACGAGGACGAGAACCAGTTCGGCAGGAAGAAGGGGGCCCGGATGATCTACTACCTCAACCTGGGCACGATCCCGGAAGAGGCCAACTACAAAGTGGTCACCGGCCACGGTTCCATCGCGGGCGAGCTTTCCGAAAAGTTCGTCGAGAGGCTCTCTCCGAGGGACGTCTTCGTGTTGGGCGGGCGGTCCTTCGAGTTCGTAAGGTCCAAGGGCATGACCGCCTTCGTCAAAGAGGCCACCGGCAGGAAGCCCACGGTGCCGTCGTGGGCGGGCGAGATGCTCCCTCGGAGCTTCGATCTTTCAATGGACATCGCCAAGTTCAGGAAGGAGATGTCCGAACGCTTGGAATCCGACACGGGAACGCTGATTTCGGGGATGTCGGAGGACCTGGACATAGACGAGGGTTCCGCGAGGAGCATAGTATCGTACTTCAGGGAGCAGAAGGCGGTAGCCGGTTTTATCCCCGACTCGGAAAAACTGGCAATCGAGGAGTATATCGACCCGTCCGGAAATCAGAGGCTGGTCTTCCATTTCCCCTTCGGGAGGAGGGTCAACGACGCGCTTTCCCGCGGATACGCATACCGCCTCACGAACGTCCTGGGAACCAATGTTTCGGTCACGGTCTCCGACGATAACTTCATGATCGGGACATCGCGTAAGGTCGAAACGCACAAGATTCCGGGGATGCTGAAATCCAAGGACATCGAGCAGATACTTCGCAAGGCGATAAAGGACTCGGAGATATTCAAACTCAGGTTCAGACACACAGCGTCCCGCAGCTTCATGATCCTCAGGAACTACATGGGCCGCTCCATCTCAGTGAACAGGCAGCAGATACGTTCGTCCTATCTCCTCGATGAGCTCGGCAACATGGATAACATGCCCGTCATCGAGGAAACGTACAGGGAGATAATGGAGGACGACATGGACATCCGAAACGCGGAGCATGTCCTCAGGCTGATCGAAGAGGGGAAGATGAAGGTCGAGACCGTGGCGTACACGGGGACCCCCTCGCCGTTCGCCCACAGCGCCATAATCTCAAGCTTCTCCGACATAGTGCTGATGGAGGACCGCTCCGCCCTGCTGAGGGAGTTGCACCGCAAGGTCCTCTACCGCGCGCTGGGAGACGCGGTCAAAGAGTTCGAGTTCGACGAGGACCAGATCGTCCCCTACTTCCGGGAGAAGATCGGTCGCATTCAGACCAAGGAGGACATCGTCCCGATGCTCATGCGCACAGGTCCTCTTCAGGCGCTCCGCGAGCGCGGAAGGAACATCTACGCATATTCGGACGAAGACAAGAAGACCGTGGACAAATGGATAAGGGAGTTGCTTTCCGAGGGGAGGATCGGCTCGGTCTTCATGGACGACCCATACGTCATGGCGGCCGAGGAGGTACCCTTCTACGCGGCGGCCACCGCCAAGGAGCGCGAGATGACGGAGATCGACGCCAAGGTCCTGGAAGAAGTCACGACGGACACGCCCATCAACCGGATATCCGAGTCCTTGGAGGTCAGCGAGGACATGGTCTACCGTTCGATCAGGAAGCTGGAGTCCATGTACAAGGTCGCGAGGACGGCCGTCACCGGGAACGGCAAGTGGCTGTACTCCAAGGCGGACCATCCCGACATCGACAGGAACGCGGCCGCCGACCGGATAATAACCAGGCACCTGGAGTGTTTCGCTCCGGCCACATCGGCCGAGGTGGCGTTCGCCCTGTCGCTGACGGACGACGAGTCCCGCGCATCTCTAGAGTCGCTTCTGAGCAGCGGGGAGGTCGCCAAAGGCAGGTTCCTGATATCCGAAGGCGACCAGTACATGCTGAAGACTGACAGGATGAGGCTCCGGGCCGGCAAGGAGAACGTGTACAGCTTCGAGGCTGTGGAAGACTACCGCGCATCAAAGGGGCGCCGGTTCGAAAGCATCCAGGATTATTTCAAATTCTACGGGTCGGCAGGAAGCGAGATCGACGTGTTCAGCCGGGTGAGGGAATTCAAGCTGAAGGAATGGCAGAAAATGAGGGAGTCCGGAAGGATACTTCTGGGAAGGTTCATGCGCGGACGCGTCAGATACGTGCTTTCGGAGGATGCCGACAGGTTCGCCGCCCTAAGGTCCGACGAGACGGAGCCCGGAGACGAAAAGGTTCTCAACACGATCGACGGGATGGGCACGGCCACACTGCGCCAGCTTCTCGGCGAGATGAACATGGACAAGGACGCCCTCAAGGAGGCAGTCTACCGTTTGGACAGGTCCCTCAAGATAGTAAGGGCGTTCGGCGAAAGAGAAGACTGGGGGACCGAGAACACATACATGGCGTACCGCCCCGGGCCTGTCGCCGGGGACCCTCTGAGGGAGCTCGCCGAACAGACCGTGAGGGCTTACGGCCCTCTGCCGGCCCAGGCACTGAGATACATTCTGGGCGTGGCGCCCGAGGATGCCAAAAGGCTCATGGAAGACATCGGAGCCTCCCAGATAATAGTAGGGGACTCTCAGACACAGATGTTCGTATTCGAAGACGAGCTGGAGGCCCTGGGAGGGATCCACGGACGCGAGTCGAAGATCCGTCTGTGCACGCCCTTCGATCCGGACATCTCGTCCAAATGGGCGGAGCTGTCCGCCCGTTACGGCGACAGCTGGGTATATCCGCTGATCAAAGGCTCGTCGGTGGTGGGTGCCCTCGAGATGTGGGAGATGTCCGGGTGCATAGAGATACGCGCATTCGACCTGGACTCCGTCGAACTGATGCCTGCGGCCCTGGCATCGATAGACGACATCATGGTCTTCTTCAAAATGAAGAACACAGACATAGTCCGTGTCAGGGAAGTTATGGGAAAGGACGCCTCCGCTCTCGGCCCCGAAGAGAAGAAGATGATGGAGGATGCGGGCTACGTCATGGTCAACGGCTTCTACGCAAAGGGCGGCCTGGTCGAATACACCATGACCGACGATGATTTTCTCAGTTATGTCTTCGAGAAGCAGCGGGCCGGCGACAACGACAGATATCCCACGGTGATGAACGCCGTAAGGGCACGGGGGTACATCCGCGGAGACCAGGAGATATACACGAGGGTGCTGGACAAGACCACTCTGAAGAAACAGCTGGAGCGCGGATACCTGGTCAAGACCTCGCTCTACCCCGCCTTCATAGGATACACGACCGAGGAGTTCGCAAAACTGTACAGGGCGGCTAAATCGGAGGAGCTCGACGGCGACGAGAAGCTGGTGATGTCGATGGTCTCCAACCATTCTCCGATATCCAGGAAAGAGATCGTGTTGGGGTCTCCCATTTCAGAGCCACGCACCGTGGAAGCGCTGAACGCGCTGTCGAAACTATCCGCGGTCTACCAGGACTCCGATTCCTACTACAGCCCGGTACCCATGCCGAATGTGACGAGAGAAGACGCTTTCAAGGAAATAGCCAGGCACCATTTCCGCGACTTCGGTATATTCTCCGCCGAGAACCTTTCGCGTTTCATGTCGGCACGCATGTCCGAGGTCAGGTCGACGCTGGCAGCCCTCGAGGCGGAGGGGCTTCTCAAGAAGGGATTCTTTATCAGGGACGACCCCACGCTCATGTGGATGCTCGCTTCCGACGTCGGGAAGAAACAGAATGTACACAGGGGGACGTTCGCCCTCAACACCCAGGACAACCTGCACGTCTACCTAAGGCAGCACATAAAGGGAGAGATCGGCCAGTCCCGCGCAGTAATATTCGAAGGGACCAGGATTTCCGGCCATTTCGACGGGAAGCTCACGTATGCAGGTTCCAAGGTCGAGAATTTCGAAGGTTCGGACCGTGCTTACAGGTTCCTCAGCGACTCGGCGAGGTCCCTCGGCATATCCATAGAGAAGGGCAAATCGGCGGAGCAGGATGACGATTGGGATGCGGTCGAGTTCTATCTCAAATCAAACCCCGGAGCCGTCACGCGCAAGTGATTTATAACCAATTGAACTATCGTTAACTTATGAAGATACCTTGTGAGATCGTAGTTTGGTACGTTCTGCCCACCATCCGCAGGGAAATAGCCAGAGAGCTTGTTTTCGAGCACGGCATGACCCAGGCGCAGGTCGCCAGGAAATTCGAGGTCACCGACGCCGCCATATCCCAGTATCTGAAGAAGAAACGCGGGGAGAACGAGACGATCCAGAACAGCGAGAGGTACGGACTGTTCTCCGAAGAGATAAAAAGGTCGGCCGCGAGGCTGGCGGCAGGAGAAGTGGATTTCGTGACGGAGATGTGCAAGCTCTGCTACACCGTGAAGAACTGCGGCATGCTGGCAGAGATCTACGAGCAATATACCGGCTATGACGCCCCCCGGTGCGCTATGGCGGACGCAGATGTTCAGAGGATGATGCTCAGGGAGTGATACAGAAGCTCCTGTGCGTATCCGGCGTACCTGCCGAAGATACGCCTTCCGGCCGATGAAACTTCTTCGTAGCTCCCCTCGACGCCGTATACTTCTCTCATCGACCTTGAGATCCTCGCATCGACGGGGAACGCCTCCAGGTGTCCGTAGGCGAAGACGGCCACGCAGTCCGCGACCTTCGGACCTATTCCGTTGATCTTCTTCAGCTCCTTCACGCAGCCCTCGTAATCAAGCCCCTCCAGGGATGCCAGGTCGTAGGTGCCGTTCTCCACCTTCTCGGCGAATTCCACGAAACGCCCCTCGCGATATCCCAGGCGGCATTCGCCGATGCTTCCGCATCCGTCCAATATCTGTCCGGGAGTCGGAAAGGAATGCGCCCCCCCGAGGTCTGTTCCGAACATGACACACACGGACCCGACCATCTTCGCTATGCGTTTCACGTTGGCGTTGGTGGCCAGAATATAGGTGGCAGCGCACTCCCAGACGTCCTGTCTGAGTATTCTCAGTCCGGGGCAGGAGGCCGCGAGTCCTGCGATGTACGCGTCCTTTCCGGAGATCTCCTCCATTATGGCGGGAAGGTCGTCCTCCGAACGGAAATATCTTTTAATGCGTTCCTCGCCGCATCCTTCGCACCCGAACCCTCCCTCCCTCTGGACGAGCTCGACCTTATCGTTGCCTAGGACCCCTCTCCACACGCCGCCGTCCTTCTTCCAGCGGTGGGCCTGGCCGCATCCGAGGGTCGCGTCCAGGTCGACTTCAATAGAAATCTCCATGGCGTCGCCGATGTGTTTTCGATAATAATTAGTTGCGCCGGGGCGGTTCCGGACGAAGCACGGTACGCGGGGCGCCGTACTGAATATCCAGTTATTTTTATTTGAAATAAAAATATTATCATTCGCAAGGGCTCCGGGGCGGGAATGTAAATATGCAAAAAGCTCTTCACCTGGTATGAGATTCGGTCCCGCAGGATATCCTTCCGAGGGCAAGACGCCCATAGGATCTTTGGAATACGCGAGGTCCCTGGGCCTCGATGCCCTTGAGGTCGAGCTTGTGCGCGGCGCACGCGTTTCCGAGGAGAGGGCTAAGGAGATCGGCGCGGCGGCGGAACGTCTGGACATCAGGCTCTCCTGCCATGCCCCCTACTTCATCAGCTTCAATTCGGAAACCGCCGAGACCAGGGAAAAAAGCGTAAGCTGGGTAATGGACACCGCACGCGTGGCCCATAACATGGGAGCTTACATAATCGTCATCCACGCCGCATCCTATGGCAAACATCCGGAGACGGCGACCGACTCGGTGATAGAAGGGCTTTCGGTCTGCAAGGACAACATGGACAATGAAGGGATCAGGGACGTGGTCCTGGGCGTGGAGACCATGGGCAAGAAGGGGCAGTTCGGCACTCTAAAGGAGATCGAGGAGGTCATGGACAGCGTGGACGGCGTACGCCCGGTGCTGGATGTGGCCCATGTGCACGCCAGGAACGGAGGGTCGTTGAAGACCGAGGAGGACATGCGGGCCCTCCTCGGGGAGTTCTTCCCGTTGTGCGGGGACAGGGCCCATTTCCACATAAGCTGCATAGAATACGGCGACAAGGGGGAGAAGAACCACCTGCCGTTGGAGGCGAGGGACCCGGACATGCAGCTTCTCGCGAACGCGTTGGAAGACTCCGCGAGGGACTGCACATTCATATGCGAATCTCCCAGGATAGCGGCGGACGCAGTGGTGTTCAGGGACATGTTCCCCAGGTACCGGCGCTGATTTCCGTGTAAAGCTTTAAAAGCAATATCTCATTTGCGGCTCATAGGCCACTGTGGCTCAGCGGTAGAGCGGCGGTTTCGTAAACCGTAGGCCGGGGGTTCGATTCCCTCCAGTGGCTCCATCTTTTATTTCAGAGGCTCCCATACCGTCGCGCGTAGCCTGTTCACGGACCTGAAGCGGCAGATCCCGTCTTCCGACCGTTCCTGTAATATGTCCTCCGCCGCCGCCACGGCCTCTTTTTCGACCCCGAAGAACGAGAACGTCCCGGTCTGTCTTCGGACCGCCTCACCGATCGGCATGTCGATCGCCACCGTCGCCGAGAATTCGCGGGTCTCCGGCCTCCTCCCCGATGCCTCCAGCTTTTCCACGATGCCGTCGGTGGTCCTGGAGGCGAAACTGTATTCCTTTCCGAGCCTTGCCCATATCTCGGACTGAAGGCGGTCTCCCCCGTTCTCGATCCAGGAGACCATGGCGCAGCAGGATGCGGACAGCCGGTCCATGCGCTCAATGGAATCATCGGTCCCGGACCCGGAGCAGAGGGCGGCCACGATCACGTCCCATCTTCTGTCCGGGTCGAAGGTGTTCCAATCGGCATCGATCCTCTCCAGGTTCGAGACGCCCTCCCGTCCCGCCGTTTCGAATAACCGGTCGAGCATCTTCGCGGAGGAGTCCAGGCACGATACGGACCTGGAGCGGCGGGACATCGGGAATGAGTACGTGCCCGGGCCGCTCCCGACCTCCAGCACGTCCCGCGTCTTGTCCAGGCATCCCCGTTCCGCCAGCCACTCAACTATGCGTTCGGGCATGTCCCCCTGCTGCTCCGCAGTGTACGTCTCGGCAAAGATGTTCCAGAACCGTACCTTCTCGTGGGCCGGGACGTCTTCGCCGTCAAGGGGATGCAGGGCCGCCATCAGCAGCCTTCGTGCCTGTCCGAGATGTCCCCTTCTTTTATCAGGTACTTGTTGACGATCTTCACGGCGCAGACGTCGCCGCACATGGAACACCCGTCCTCCAGCTTGGTGCATCCCCTGTCCCTGTACCTGCGGGCCTTCTCGGGGTCGAGGCAGACCTCGAACATCGTGGGCCAGTCAAGCTTCTTACGGGCCCTGGCCATGGCGTCGTCCATCTCGAACCCCCTTCCTCTTGCAAGGTCCCCGGCATGGGCCGCGATCTTCGACGCGATGACCCCTTCCCTGACATCGTCCACGTCCGGAAGGGAAAGATGCTCCGCCGGTGTGAGGTAGCAAAGGAAATCGGCTCCGGCCTGTGCCGCGACGGCGCCGCCGATGGCACCGACGATATGGTCGTAGCCCGGAGCTATATCGGTTACCAGAGGTCCGAGCACATAGAACGGCGCCCCGTCGCACATCTTCTTCTCCAGCTCTATGTTCATCGGGATCTGGTCCAGCGGAACGTGCCCCGGGCCCTCGACCATCGATTGGACGCCGGCATCGCGCGCACGCCGCACCAGATGCCCCAGCGTCATAAGTTCGGATATCTGCGCCTGGTCCGTGGCGTCGGAGATGCATCCCGGCCTGAAGCCGTCGCCGAGGGACAGGGCGAACTCGTATTTGCGGGCCATCTCAAGCAGGTAGCCGTAGTTCTTGAACAGGGGGTTCTCCTCCCCGTTGTGCAGGATCCATGCCGTCAGGAACGATCCTCCCCTCGAAACGACGTCCATGATCCTGTCGGACTTTTTGAGCCATTGGACGGTCTCCCTGGTTATTCCGCAGTGGACCGTCATGAAGTCCATCCCGTCCCTGGCGTGTTTCTCTATGCCGTTGAAGATGTCGTCCTCGGACATGTCGACCACGGCGTTGTTGCGCGCGGCGGTGAGCCCCGTCTGATATATCGGGACGGAGCCCATCATCACCGGGCACTCCTTCAGGAGCATCGACCTTATGGCATCGATGTCCCCTCCCGTGCTCAGGTCCATCACGGAGTCTGTACCGTACTTGAGGGAGACCCTGAGCTTCTCCAGCTCTCCGTCGAGGTCGACTATGTCCCTCGAGGTCCCCAGATTGACGTTGATCTTCACGTTCAAACCCTCGCCTATCGCCGCGGGGACCGGGTCATGGACGGGGTTGCAGGGCATCACTATGCGGCCCGAGGCGATCCCGTTCCTTATGAATTCTTCAGTGACGCCTTCCTTCTCGGCGACGATCCGCATAGCAGGCGTGATCTCTCCCCTGCGTGCCTTTTCCATTAAGGTGCTCATCTGATATCGCCCGCCAATCCTCTTACGTTTATTTCAGCGTTCCCGATGGACGGGCCGCCGTTTTTCCGGTCTCCGGTCTCCGGGCCCCGCCCTCGCGCGCGCGATGCGCGCGTTGTTATATAGGAGGATACCATAGGGAAGGCTGTTGCATTGATATTTCAGTGCGGAGCTGTTCGTTATGGATGGGAAGAATGAAGAAGTGTATGATGAAGACAGCATTGTCGCCCTGCACGGTCTCGAGGCCGTAAGAAAAAGGCCGGGGATGTACATCGGAAGCACCGATACCCGCGGCCTGCACCACTTGGTTTTCGAAGTTGTAGACAACGGAATAGACGAAGTGATGGCCGGATGGGCCACCACGGTGGACGTGGAGATCAACGCCGACGGCTCTATCACGGTCACCGACAACGGAAGGGGCATTCCCACCGGGATCGTCAAAGAAGAAGGCAAGTCAGGTCTCGAGGTATGCCTGACAGACCTCCACGCTGGCGGTAAATTCAATCAGAACAGCTACAAGGTCTCGGGAGGGCTTCACGGCGTAGGAGTATCGGTGGTGAACGGTCTTTCCACGAAGCTGATAGCCACCGTCTACAGGGACGGGAAGATCTGGCGCCAGAGCTATCAGACGGGCATACCGGACGGGGAGGTCGAGCCGATCGGCAAGACCGAAGGGACCGGGACCCAAATACAGTTCTGGCCGGACAGCTCCATATTCGAGACGGTGGTTTTCGACTACGAGATGCTTCAGAGCAGGTTCAGGAACCAGGCGTTCCTGAACAAAGAGGTAACTATCACCCTCTCCGACCAGAGGACGGGGAAGTCCGAGAAGTTCCATTACGACGGAGGAGTGTCCGAGTTCGTTCAGTATCTGAACAGGGCAAAGACCCCGATCCATGCCCCGATCCATCTCGAGGGCGAGAGGAACGGCGTGCAGATAGACATCGCGATGCAGTACACCGACGGGTACAACGAGGAGATCGATTCGTTCGTCAACACCATATTCACGCCCGAAGGCGGCACTCATATGACCGGCTTCAGGACGGCCCTCACCAAGACAATCAACGATTACGCCAAGGAGAACGGGATGCTCAAGGACGAGTCCCTAGAAGGTTCCGACGTAAGGGAGGGGCTGACGGCGATAATCAGCATCAGGATGTCCGACCCCCAGTTCGAAGGACAGACCAAGGCGAAGCTGGGAAGCAGCGTGGCCATGTCCTCCGTCCTTTCGTTCATGAACGATAAGATGGCGGAGTTCCTCCTGGAGAACCCGGCGCAGGCCCAGCTCATAGTAAAAAAGGGCATCAGCGCGAAGGAGGGGAGAGAGGCGGCGAGGAAGGCCCGCGACGCCACCCGCAGGAAGAACGTCCTGGAGACCTCGACGCTCCCTGGAAAGCTGGCCGACTGCTCGGAGAGGGACCCGGCCAAATGTGAGCTCTACATCGTGGAGGGAGATTCGGCAGGAGGGTCCGCCAAACAGGGGAGGGACCGCAACTTCCAGGCGATACTGCCCATACGCGGAAAGATCCTGAACGTGGAGAAGACCAGCCCCGGCAAACTCCTCGACCACGAGGAGATCAGGAACCTGGCGATCGCCATCGGCGGCGGGCTGGGCGTCGATTTCGACATCACCAGGATAAGATACCACAAAATCGTCATAATGACCGATGCGGACGTGGACGGAGCGCACATAGGGACGCTGCTCCTGACGCTTTTCTACAGGCAGATGAGGCCCCTGATAGACCACGGCTACGTCTACATTGCCATGCCGCCACTTTACAGGGTGTACAAGGGCAAGAGGGAGGTCTACGCATACAACGAGGAGGAGATGGCCGCCGCCGTCGCAGATATGGGACAGGGGGCCAACGTCAGCAGGTACAAGGGTCTGGGAGAGATGAACCCCCAGCAGCTGTGGGACACTACCATGAACCCTGAGACCCGCATAATGAAAAGCATCTCCGTCCAGGATGGGATGATGGCGGACCAGCTGTTCTCGGTCCTCATGGGCGACGACGTACAGCCCAGAAGGGAGTTCATAATCGAGCACGCCAAAGAAGTCGTCAACCTGGATGTGTGATGGTCATGTCGGAAAATTTAGCGATGAGAGAGACGGCGGACGGAAAGGTCGTAGACCAGACGATCGAGCGCGAGATGAAGCGTTCGTACATCGACTACTCGATGAGCGTCATCGTCGGGCGCGCCCTTCCGGACGTGAGGGACGGCCTCAAGCCGGTCCACAGGAAGATCCTCTACGCCATGTTCGACATGGGGATGCCTTACAACCGCCCCCACAAGAAGTCCGCAAAGGTTGTGGGAGAGGTCCTGGCGAAGTACCACCCGCACGGCGATTCGGCGGCGTACGATTCGATGGTCAGGATGGCGCAGCCGTTCTCGCTGAGATACCCGCTGGTCGACGGACAGGGGAACTTCGGTTCCATGGACGGGGACCCCGCGGCCGCGATGCGTTACACCGAGGCCCGTCTGGCCAAGGCGGCCAACGAGATGCTGCTGGACATAGACAAGGGAACCGTGGACTTCGTCGACAACTACGACGGGTCCCTCCAGGAGCCCTCCGTGCTGCCGTCCAAGCTGCCCAATCTGCTGGTCAACGGGTCCGACGGGATCGCCGTCGGAATGGCGACCAAGATGCCGCCCCACAGCCTCAGAGAGGTGTGCGACGCCATAATCTACTACCTCGACAGGCCCGAGGCCGAGACCGACGAGCTCATGGAGTTCGTGAAAGGACCGGACTTCCCCACGGGCGGGATAATCTACGGGCTCTCCGGGATCCAGTCCGCATACAGGACGGGCCGCGGAAGGATAAGGGTCCGCGCGAAGACCCACATCGAGGAGATGGCCAACGGCAAGTCCCGCATCATCGTCGACGAGCTTCCCTATCAGGTAAACAAGGCCGTTCTGGTGGAGAACATCGCCGAGCGTGTCAAGAACAAGGACATCGAGGGGATAACCGACCTCCGGGACGAGTCCGACAGGAACGGAATGCGCATAGTCATCGAGCTGCACAGGGACGCAATAGTCAATGTGGTGCTGGAGAACCTTTTCAAGAAGACCAATATGCAGACCACCTTCGGAGTCATTAACCTGGCACTTGTCGACAACAAGCCGACCCTCCTTTCGCTCAGGGACATGATATTCCATTACGTCCGGCACAGGGACGAGGTGGTCAGACGAAGGACCCAGTTCGACCTCTCGGCCGCAGAGAAGAGATACCACCTCATCGAAGGGCTGATCAAGGCCCTGGGGATGCTGGACGATACCCTGGCTCTGATCCGCGCGTCCGAGAACGCCGAGGAGGCCAACGCAGGGCTTCAGTCCCTGCTAGGGATAGATCAGGACCAGGCAAAGGCCATATTAGACATGCGTCTGCAGAAGCTCACCGGACTGGAGATAGAATCCCTCAAAGAGGAGTACGACAGCCTGATCAAGCTGATGGCGGACCTGAGGGACATTCTGGCAAGGGACGAGCGTATAAGAGATATCATCAGAGGCGAGCTGGAGCAGATGAGGGCCGACTACGGCGACGAGCGCCGCACCGAGATCAACATGTTCGCCATCGACACCGACGAGGAGGACCTCATACCCAGGGAGGACGTGGTCATCACGATCACCAAGGGCAGCTACATCAAGAGGATCCCCCTGTCAACGTACAAGCAGCAGGGCCGCGGCGGCGTCGGGCTCACGGGCATGCAGACCAAGGACGAGGACAACGTGGCGTCCATGTTCATCACATGCTCCCACGACTACGTCATGTTCATAACCGACACCGGGCGCCTGCACTGGCTCAAGGCGTACAAGATACCAGAGGGGAGCAGGCAGTCTAAGGGCAAGCCGGTGGTCAACCTGCTGCCGGACCTGGAGGAGGGCGAGCGCGTGGTGAACACGATATGCGTCAGCGAGTTCTCGGACGACGAATACCTGACATTCTGCACCGACACCGGTACGGTCAAGAAGACCAGGCTCAGCGCCTACGGCAACGTGAGGAAGAGAGGCATAAAGGCCATCAAGTTCCAGGACAACGGGAAGCTGATCGAGACCTCGATATGCACCGAAGGGGACCAGATAATAATCGCCACCAGGGACGGACAGGCGGTCAGGTTCGACCATGAAGACGTCAGGCCGGCCGGCAGGGACACCATGGGCGTCAGGGGCATAACCCTCAACAAGGGCGACCGCGCCGTATCCATGGCCGTCGTCCGTCCGGGGGACAAGCTCCTGACGGTCACCGAGAACGGGTACGGCAAGATCTCCCAGGTCGACGACTACCGTCTCACCAACAGGGGCGGGAAAGGGGTCATAACCATAAAGACCAGCGAGAGGAACGGCGGGGTCGTCTGCGTCAGGAAGGTCTCCGACGGAGAAGAGCTCATGCTGACCAGCACCGACGGCAAGGTCATACGCCTGGCGGTCGACGATATAAGGGAGACCAGCCGCAACACCCTGGGAGTGAGGATCATGGACGTCCGCGATGGCGACAAGGTCACCGCGGTGGAGCCCATCGTCGAGGAGAAGGACATCGAAGAGGCGGTGGAGAAAGCCCCCGAAAGGGTTTACGAGCAGCCGGAGTTCGATATTACGGAAGTCGAAGAGGAAGAGCCCGGCCAGTGGACCGAGAAGGAAGAGTGATAGGTTGGGATACAGGCTGCTGGCTATCGGCGCCGCGGCGGCTTCGGCCGCCGCACACATCCTGTCGGTGTCGGCGGCCCTCCTTTCTCTGGAGAATACCTCCCTGTTACCGGCAGACCCGGGCAGCCCGGCATATCTGGCACTTCTGCTCTGGATCGCCGTGGCCGCCGTGTCGTCCGTATGTTTCGTGGCGGCGCTTGTCGCGGTCCTGAAGTCAGGCAGGTCCATGTATCTCTTCGAGACCGTGGAATGTTACCGGCTGGTGTCCCGCGGGGAGCCCGGCACTCCCGGAGAACGCCCCGAGGGCAAGAAACCCCGTGACGGGACCCAGTAAACTTTATAAGACGTACCTTCATTGGGGGAATTGCGCCGCGGTAACTCAGTTGGGAGAGTGCAAGACTGAAGATCTTGAAGTCGCTGGTTCGAGCCCGGCTCGCGGCACCACATTTATCATCTCGGACCATCGGCCCGAGGGGGGACCTGTTTGGAGGAGGATAAGGTTTTTATCGACGTCAGGACGAGCCGCCTGACGGTTGCGGAGACCCTTGCGGAGATTCGTCGCATCCAGCAGGAATACCCGGATTACGAGATTTTTTTGGACGGGGACGCTCACGCGATCGTCGGCCGCAGGAAGCAGTGAGGTATCGGGATGGGTAACGGAAGGGTGACGATAGGGCTGTACAATTCCTATGACGCCAACAAATTCAGGGAGCCGCACAGGCGGGCGATAGCCCGGACCGGCGACATAGCCATGGCCTACGGGATGAACCTGGTGCTTTTCGGGTTCCCGATCCCGGAGGACTGCAGGACGCCCAGGCAGATCGCCGACTGGGTGGCCGGCACCACAAGCATCGGCCGTCACGGAGATTATTTCGTGGAGCTCGCGTCGGAAGGCAGGTTCTCTACGTTCCCCTATCCTTCCAAAGGATTCCCTCCGCAGCTCGGAGAGCCCATACTCACCACCAGCAGGCCGGAAAAGAACAAGGAGACCGATCTCGGAGAGGTCGTCCGCCAGATCAAGGAGGGACGGAGCGTGCTGCTGATCTTCGGTCTGGGCCCCCACGGCGTGCCGAAAAGCGCCGCGTCGATACCCAAATATAACATGGACATAACCGGCGGAGGATATTCCTTGGAGACCTGCACCGCCATCGGGGCGGTCTGCGGCGCCATCCACGCTCTCATCGGTCAGTAATGGTCGTAGACCAGGTTGCCCGGTTCCATGAGGACACCGGCCCCCTCCTCGACACGTCCGACAACTTTCGCGTTCCTGTTCTCGGATACTATCTGCTCCGCTTCGCCGGCGGGCGCTATGAGCATGAAGCCCATGCTCATGTTGAAGGTCTGGTACATCTCCTTCTCGGACACGCTGCCGAGCTCCTGTATCTTCTTGAAAATGGGAGCAGGCCCTATCGGGTCGTCGATGACGTAGCGTAGGCCCTTCCTCATCCTCAGCAGGTTGCGCAGCCCGCCGCCGGTTATGTCCACAAGTCCGTGAACCTCGTGCCGGGACGTAATGCCCAGGACCTCTTTCACGTAGATCTCGGTGGGCTCGAGCAGGTTCTCGCCCACGGTACCGCTTATACCGGAGGTCTTTTCGCCGAGACCGATACCGGCGGACTCGAAGACCTTTCTTGCCAGCGTCAGCCCGTTGGAGTGCACTCCGGAAGACTTCAGCGCCACGACGAGGTCGCCGCTCTCGCACGAGGACCCGGTGATGACGCGGTCCTTCTTCACGCGTCCCAGGCATGTGCCCGAGAGGTCGGGCATCCTGACTATCTCAGGCAGAACGGCTATCTCTCCGCCCACGATATCCATGTTCGACATCTCGGCGCCCTTGTTGAGGCCGATACCTATGTCGCGGGTCACTTTCCCGTCCGGGTCGGCTATCGCGACGTAATCGACGAACGAGATGGGCTCAGCGTTCACGCAGATGGTGTCGTTGACGTTCATGGCCACGCAGTCTATTCCCACCGTGTCCCACTTGCCAAGGGCCTGGGCAACGAGAAGTTTGGTCCCTACCCCGTCCGTCGCCAATGTCAGATATTCGTCGCCGTAGTCGATGAGGCTGGCGAACAGCCCGGACATCCTCACGTTCTGTCCGTCGCCTACGCGGCGGTACGTCAGTTCGCCGACCAGCGATTCTATGGCGCTCGATTTGCGGTCAATGCTAACTCCTGCTTTCTCATAGGTCCATGGGTCGGTCATCGCACTCGTCTACGGAATATGCCCGTAGTATATTTATGACGTGGGAAAAGGGTTTAACGGTAAACGCGATGGGCGGTCTGTGGGAATTCACGACCGTTGGGTGGAGGAGAGGAGGCACGAGCATTACTACAAGCTTGCAAAGAAGCAGGGCTACCGTTCGAGGGCCTCATACAAGCTCCTTCAGATCGACGAACGCTTCGGCATTTTCAGAGAGGGCGACTCCGTGGTCGACCTGGGCGCCTGCCCGGGAGGCTGGCTGCAGGTCGCCAAAGAGAAAGTAGGAGAGACGGGGAAGGTAATAGGCGTGGACCTGAGGAAGATCCGTCCGATGGAGGGCGTCGAGACGATACTCGGGGACATCACCGAGGATGCCACGATGATAGAGTTGCTTTCCAGGATAGGCGGAAAAGCGGACATCGTACTCTCCGACATGGCGCCCAACATCGCCGGCCAGTACTCCATGGACCATGCCCGCTCCATTCATCTGTGCACGTTCGCCGTGAACGTCTGCGACCGCATCCTTAAGAAGAACGGCAAGCTGGTCATGAAGGTCTTCATGGGAGACATGTTCGATATCATCAAGAAACAGCTGGAAGGTCGTTTCGCATCGGTGAAGATACATTCGCCTGCCGCCTCCAGGGACACGTCCTCGGAGGTCTACGTCATATGCAAGGGTTTCTACGCCAAAAAGAACGTGTCCCTTAAAGAGCCAGAGGCACCATTGAAGGAAAACGAGTTCTCGGTAAAGGGCGGTTTCATCTAAGCCGCCCGCATTGCGCATACTTAATTAGTTGTTCGTGCACTTACAGGCCGGTAGTGCCCTATGGCTGTAAGAAAAAGCAGGTCCGTTCTGTCGATGATGCTCGTATCCGTGGCAGTTATAGTAGTGGTGGCATCGCTCGGCTATGTTGTTCTCAAGGACTATGAGGCGACCTATTACGAATACGAAGTATCGGGTACCCACCAATACGAGAATGCCGGCGGCGACACGATAACCACCGGCATATGGGGAAGCGCGACCACGACCTACATGGACATCCTGGGAGAGACCAGGGTCACCACCACCAGCAGCATAACATACCACGATTCTTCCACCAACACCGACAGGCCCTACCAGCTCGAGAAGAGGTGGAGTTTCACATCCAGCCCCGACTACGGGACGCTTACGGACAGCATCGAGGGCTATTCGACATTGAACTACGGTCCGAAGGATGTCGACATCTACGTGCACACAGATGACGAGGCCGGAGAGGCCGTGATACGCTGGGTCGGACAGGACGACGGTATAATCTATCACGTGGAGAGGACCGTCTCAGAGGAAGGGCTCATCACCGTCATAATCCAGGACCTGAGGGACTACGGCCCCACGAAGATGCCTCTGAGCCTCTGAGGTTCAGTCCCAGAACCGCTTGTTCTTTGCATAAAGCACTTCCGCCGACATGATGTCCCTGAGGAAATCGTCATCGTCCATGTGTATTCCGCGAAGGATCCTGGAGGCGCCGTCGGGTCCGATGCCTCTTCCCGCAAGCGCGAATATCGCTCTTTTACCCTGCTCCCTGACAAGGTTGGCGTTCCGCGACATGCGCAGAATCTCCTTCTTCTCCTGAGGGGTCAGGCGCTTCTGCCTGAGCAGCTTCACGTTCTCCCGTTCGTATTCCTTTAGGACTGCTATCATTACGCCGCCGCAGTTGTGGCACGAAGGCCTGCCCGGGGCGTCCCCGACCCTGAACCTCCACTGGGACCCGCAGTTGAGGCAGGTGGCGAAAAGGGGCTCCTCATCGATCCTCTTCTTCATGGCCATGAGTATGGAATGGTCTGCCCTGATGGGCTGCATGAGCTCTTTGGAGCGCACGATGCCCTCCATACCTATCGGGGCGACCCTTCCGGATACGACCTCTATCCCGCCCTCGGCCATCATGGAGACGACCATCTCGGTGTTCGGTATGTCCAGGTCGTCCCAGAGGACCTTGTTGACCGCCTCGTTGTAAGCGGGCGTTCCCATGTGGATGTCGAACAGGCGGTTGAAGTTCATGAACCGGTGGTCGGCCTCCTTCTCGATTATGCCGAACTTCTTCGCCACGTAAACAAACCTCCACTTCAGGAACGTGGAGTTCAGTATGGTCTTGCGGCAGAGGGCCTCCACCGTCCCGGGCCTGATGAGCCTGAAAGTGCTCTCCAGGTCATCTTTGGAGATGTTGCGGGGCAGCTCGAGTATTATGCGGTACGGGTCTGTGGAGACGCCCACGCTCTCCCCGAAGCGGGCGGTGAGAAGCGCTGACACTATCTTGCTGATGGTCTCGTTGACCTTGGTCCCGAAGCAGCAGTTGATTATGGCGATCCTGTCGCCCACCTCCAAAGTCACCGTCCGGTCGGTGGGCACGGGGCTGTCTCCTTGCGAGGAAAGGAAAGAATCCACGGTGCTGGCACAATTGTCGTCGCAGGGATAGTCCCTGTAGTTGCGGAGCCTGCGCATCTTCCCGACCTCCATGGCGACCTCGAAGGGCACAGGTATGTCAGAGCCCGTCCAGGACGGAACGGAGCCTATCTCCCTGGCCTCCTCCACCAGGAGCTCGTCCTCCCTCATCTCAACTATCCTCCACGTCCTGCCCTTGGCGATGAACATGGCGTACTCCTCCGCGAAAGTCGCTACGAAGCTCTCGTCCAGGGTTCCGATCACCGACCTGGTGCCTATGTCGCGTATCAGATAGGTCCTTTCATCGGGTATCATCGAGATGTTGCTGTAGAAATAGTCCATCCCCCGTCGGGAACGCCGGAATCCATCGTCGTCCTCGAATATCATCTTGATAGACTTCAGCTGCTCAAGGACATCGTCCATCTCCTGCCTCTCGAGGGTGCTGAAAGGATAAGATCTTCTGAAGAACGAGAACGCCTTCTCCCTGTCCACGCGGCCGGCCATAGTCATCGCCACGAGCTGGTTGGCCACCACGGTGAGCGGGCATTTCCTTCCCTCGAGCACTTCCATCTCCCGGTCGTCCGACCTTTTGGCGACGACCATGGCCTCGGCCACCTCGTCAGGCGCGGTTGCGATTATCCTAGCCTTGATGACCTCGCCCACCCTGTGCCCGGCGCGCCCGGCGCGCTGTATCATCCTGGAGACCTGCCTTGGGGAGTTGAACTGGATCACCAGGTCCGTGCTCCCCACGTCGATGCCGAGCTCCAGAGAAGACGTGCAAACGAGGGCTTTGAGATCGCCGTTTTTGAAACGGTCCTCCATATCCATCCGGTTCTCCTTTGAAAGGGAGCCGTGGTGCACGTCTATCGAAAAATCGGGGTCCCAAAGACGGTATCTTGCGGCCAGCCACTCCGCGGTCTCCCTGGTGTTTACAAAAAACAGAGTGGAACGGCCCGCCTCGATGAGCCTGCGGGCGTGCATCATCACGCCCATCATCTCGGGGTCGGTCTGAAGCTTGTCGATTAGCTCAGGGTCGGATTCCGGCACTGGACACTCGACGGTTATGTCGTAGTCCCTGTGTGTGTCGTGCCTGCAGACGGTCACCTCTCTTCCGACGCCTGACAGGAAGTTCTTCACCTCTTCGACGTCCCCTACGGTGGCCGAAAGGCCGATCCTCTGAAATTCTCCGGCGATCCCGGCGAGGCGTTCCAGCGCAACGCTCAGCTGGGCCCCTCTCTCGTTATCGGCCAGCTCATGGATCTCGTCTATGACGACCCAGCGAACTTTTTTCAGATGTTCCCTGAGCACCTTACCGGTGAAGAGGACCTGCAAGGTCTCGGGAGTGGTGATCAGTATCTGCGGAGGATTCCTGGATTGGCTGTTCCTCTCGCTCTGGGTGGTGTCCCCGTGCCTCACCCCGACGGATATTCCGGACTCCTTCCCGTAGTCTTCCAACCTTTTCAGCATATCGCGGTTGAGGGCACGCAACGGAGTGATGTAGATGCATTGAAACCCGGCCCCGCCGTTCCGCTTAAGCTCGTCCAGTATCGGAAGTACCGCCGCTTCGGTCTTCCCTATGCCGGTGGGAGCGACGAGAAGTACGTTCAGGCCCTTCGATATTTTTGGTATGGCGTCCGCCTGTGGCTCGGTGGGTTCATCGATGCCCCTCTCTCTGAGCATTTCGGCGAGCCAAGGGCTCAGCATGTCGAAGGGCATCTTAACGCAGCACTCTGTTTTACCGCTTCTTTTTCTTCTTGGCAGCTTTGAGGTTTTCCTTCACAGCCTTGGCGATCTCCTCGCCCTGCTCCGCACCGTCGGTGATGTCCTCCTCGTTGTACCTGAGGACGGTCCATCCCTTGGCCCTGAGCTTGCTGTCCATGGTCATGTCGGAACCCTTCGGCTCTACGAATACGGCGACCTTCCCTTTGACGAAGGCCACGGGTATGCGCTCGATGCCGTAGTTCCTTCTGCACCTCAGCCCGTTGTTCCAGGCGGCCCTTCTGACGAGGGCCTCCGGGGAGTTGTCGGTGTAGTCGTCGATGTAGATCTCTTCGGTCTCGTTCTCGACCCATTCGGAAGGTTCTGCCCCGGCCGCCTTGACGATCTCCTTGGGCGTCACTTCCGGTCTGGCCACTTCCTTCGGGGTCTCCGCGGGCTTGGCAGGGACGGCCTCGGCCTTCGCTGCGGGCTTGGCAGCCGTCTCTTCCTTCGGGGCCGTGACCTGGAGCAACACCTCGGAGAGGTCCATCACCTTGATCTTAGAGCCTATCTTCTTGGCACCCGCCTTCAGGTTCAGGACGCAGAACGGGCAACAGGATATTATCAGGTCTGCTCCCACCTCTTCCGCGTCTGCTATCCTCTCGGCGGCCACATTGACGGCGTAGTCTCCGTACTGGCTCTTGTAACCTCCACCCGCACCGCAACATCTGGAGGTGTCCCTGTTGCGGTACATCTCCACGAATTCGATTCCTTTGATCTTCTTGATGACGTTCCTGGGCGGTTCGAACACTCCGGCGTGCCTTCCGAGGTGGCACGGGTCGTGGTAGGTCGCCTTTGCTTTGAACTCGTTGTTGAGGGGCAGCTTCCTCTCGGCGATGAGCCTCTCGATGTACTGCGAGAAGTGGTAGACGTTCTGGCCGGCCTTCGAATAGAATTTGCCGGCGTCGTTGAGGATCGTCTTGTAGCATCCGGAGCAGGTCATGACCATGTCCTTGGCGCCCGTGCCGTCCGCGGTCTCGACGGTGTGCTCCGAGAACTTGAGGGAAAGGGTCCTGTCTCCGGTCCTTATCAGAGGGGAGGTGCAGCACCATTCTTCGGACCCCATCGTGCCGATCTTGACGCCGGCGCGCGCCATGACGGTCACGCCCGCCTTGGCGATCTCCATCATCCTGTAGGATGCTGTGCATCCTGCGAAGAATATGACGTCGGGGACTGCCGTGTTCTCCACGTCCTTGGGCCACCAGGCGGACCTAGTCTCGTCGGGCTCGCCGTAGGGGTTGTGGTTCTCCTCGATCTTCTCGTGCATGGCCTTGTGGGCCGGCATCGGCCCGTATTCGTTCTTGACGAGCCAGTTCCTCACGTTCTCCCAGAGTTCCACCAGGTGGATGTTGGCATGGCATACTGCTTCGCAGTTCCCGCAACCGGTGCATTTGTACATTGCGTCCACGAACTCCGGGCTGACCGTGACCTTCCTGCCCAGAAGTTTGTCTTCGAAGCCCATCCCTGCCTTGTCCAGCTGGTTCAGGTAGTATATTTTTCCCCTGGGGGTCACAGACTCCCACGGAGTCTGTCCGTGGGCCTCGCACACGGAGATGCAGTAACCGCACTGAACGCACTGCGTCAGCTCTTTCTGGATCCTGGGGAGCTTTATCGACTTGGGTGCTTCCGCTTTAATTGTAATTTCCACCATTGGTCTTCCTCGGAAAAGGTCGCGTTTGCGACCTGTATTTATAGAAGGCAAACACGTCTGCTTCTATATTAAGCCTTTTCGACTTCGGCCGTTCCCGATGGCCGAAAACTGCGTAAAAGTGGGCGAAAAAACAGCTATGGCACATTGAGCGGATAACGACGTGAAAAAGGGAGAGTGGGCCCGGTCGGATTTGAACCGACGACCACCCGGTTATGAGCCGGGCGCTCTGCCAGCTAAGCTACGAGCCCCCAGGGACGGTTAGAAGAGGAATAGGATAAAAATCTATCGAGGAAAAAAATGGCGCCGTCGCACGGGCTCGAACCGTGGACCTTGTGATTAACAGTCACACGCTCTACCGACTGAGCTACGACGGCCTGTGAAGTGCAAAGGACGGCTTGTATTAAAGCATTACGTACCAGGAATCTGCGCCCGGACCTCCTCGATCCGCTCTTTCAGCTCTTTCAGGTATTCGGACATCTCGCGCATGAAGCCTTCGTACTGTTCCGAGACCACGGCCCCGTCCGGGGTCGCAACTATGACTCCGTCGCGTTCCAGCATCCTAAGGGAGTAGCGCACCTTGTGCCTGGGCAGTTCCAGTATCTCGGAGAGCCTGATTATTCCGACCGGCTGGTTCTCTCTGGTGATCCTGAGCATCTTTATATGGCGCTCTATGAGCTCGATCTCCTTGTACGCCCCGCTGGTCAGCCTGCTGTCCTCGTCCATGCCGATACCTACCACTATACACGTTCGGTTTAACGCCCCAAAATAAAAACGGGGCAACGGCACGCCAAGCGATCAGCGGCCGTACCACTTCATCTTGTCGCCCCATCTCGAGTAGTACTTCCAGTACCCTTGGATGAACGACCCGCAGCAATCCAGGGCTTTCTGCTCCGCTTCAAGACCTTTGTAGGTCTTGTAGCACTTGAGGCACTGGAATCTAAGTTCGGGCTCTTTCTTTTTGGCCATTGAGTTACGGAAGGTACGACCAATAAATAAACCTTTAGTGGGCTTAGCGGTATGAATATAATCCACCCACCAATGTGCCAGTGTCAGCGATGTCGGCCTACGGCGGAGGGTAAAGGGCCGCGTCCGTTCCGGAAGCGGATCGATAGCCGGGCCCCGAATGCTGAAAAACGAGCGGTTAAAATAGATGCGGGATATGCGGGATTGCACGGTTTTTACCGAATTCTTCAGGAATAATATTATATCCACATGCTATTGGTGTACGTTCATGAACAAGATCAAGGTCATCAACGAGCCGTCCGAGCTAGTACCGATGCTCAGGTCCGTTGATACGCCCATAAAAAGGGAGGTGCTGAAGGAGGTGACCTTGGAATGGAGAACGGTCGGAGAGATCGAAGAGAAATACGGTCAGGAAGGGAAAGACGCGCTCGTTTTCTTCGAGAAGATGAAGCTGGTCGAGACCAGATGGCTTTCCACGGGTGGAAACTACCCTGAAAAATCGTACCATACCTATTACACGTCCTTCAGCATGAACGCGCAGTGGCCGGTGTACGAGATCAGCGATGTATTGGCGGCCGCCATGATGAGCAACGAGGAATATTCCGTGCTCGAGGAGAAGATCCTGGCGGAGCTCGGCTCCGCCGGCAGGTTCTCAGGCGATGTCGCCGAGGCGCTGGGTCTTACTTCTACTATGCTCAAGAGCCTGGTCCGCAGGTCCGTCAGGATGGACTATAGGGGCCACAGGATAGAGCCCATAAAAGAAGAGTGAACATGTCCGAGATACGGATAATGAGGATAGGTCACAGGCCCGACAGGGACAAGAGGGTGACAACCCACGTGGCACTGTCGTCAAGGGCGCTCGGGGCAAGCGGCATATGCGTCGACACCTACGACCCGAAGCTAGAAGAGGGGATCAGAAGCGTAGCGGACCGCTTCGGCGGCAGCTATACGATCGAGACCGGCGTAAAGTGGCGGGAGGCGGTCGGGAAGTTCGACGGCACCGTAGTCCACCTGACCATGTACGGCCAGAGGATGGACGAGGCCCTTCCCAAGATACCCAGGGACAAGGACCTCATGGTCATCGTCGGGGCGGAGAAGGTTCCGCCCGAAGTGTACCAGCGTGCGGACTTCAACGTGTCGGTGGGGAACCAGCCGCACTCCGAGATCGCCGCGCTGGCGATCTTCCTTTACTGTTTCACGGGCGGGAGTTCGCTATACTCGGACAGGGATGGCAAGATGACGGTCATACCGAACGAAAGGGGGAAGACGGTTGTCGAGAACATACCCAGATGAGAAACAGTGCCTCAAGATACTGAAAGATTCAGGCTGTTCCCAGCGCGTCACCGTCCACTGCCGCACCGTGCGCGCGGTGGCAGACGTCATTGCGGAGAGGATGCCGGATTGCGACCGCGGCCTGGTGACCGCCGGCGCTTTGCTGCACGACCTGGGCAGGTCCAGGGACCACAGCATAATGCATGCCGTCGTTGGTGCGGAGATGGCCGAGAAGCTGGGCCTCCCGCAAGAGCTTGTAGAGATCATACGCAGGCACACCGGCGCCGGGCTCGACGAAGAGGACGTGGCGACGTTTGGCCTGCCTGGCTGGGACTATATTCCGAGGACGATAGAGCAGAAGATAGTGGCCGCCGCCGACAACCTCGTCAGCGACTCGTCCCTGGTATCGCACCGCGTTCCGGCAGAGAAGCTCCGCGGAAAGGGGGCGCCCAGAGGCGCGGACCGCATCATAGCCCTTCATAAGGAGCTCTCCGACAGGGTGGGCTTCGACCTGGACCTCATCGTTGAAATGATAGGGGAGCATCCTGCGGAGGGCCACCCTCAGCGCCGACATGCTCAGGAAAAGTCCTGAGTATAACGGCGTCCCCGATCCCCCGTACCCATCCGAAGGGTATGGATATCGCGACGTCCTCGTCCACCAGCACGGGGTTCGCCTGTTCCACGTAAAGGCCGGTAGCCCGCATGGCCGAAATGTCGATCACCACTTCGTCCACCGTTCCGACGAACATCCCGCGCGGCTCGTATATCTCCAATCCTATGACGTCAGACAGTGTTTCCAACATGTGGGCCCTCTATCCTCCTATGGTGTAAGTTATTTATTTATTCCCCCTCATAACGGATGGAGGAATAAAGATGGTAGCAGAACTGAACGAGTCCACATTTGACAGTTTTATCGACGGTAACAAGAAGGCGCTCATAGACTGCTGGGCGCCCTGGTGCGGGCCCTGCAGGAGGATGGGGCCGATCATAGAGGAGATTGCCGCCGAGGCGAAGGACTTCGCCGTGGCGAAGCTCAACACGGACGACAACCAGTCGATAGCGGTGAGGTTCAAGATCAACGCCATACCCACGCTCCTGGTGTTCAAGGACGGAGTCCTAGTACAGACCCTCGTCGGGCTCAGGCCGAAGGACGACATACTCAGGATAATGAGCGGAATCTGAAATGGAAACTGACATCGTTGTGATAGGCGCCGGCCCCTCGGGGATACAGGCGGCCATATATGCGGCCAGAAGGAAGGTCTCCACGGTCATCGTCGGGAAGCCTTCCAATTCGGCGGCGGCGGACGCCCACATAGAGAACTATTTCGGAGTGGTCGGACCGGTCAAGGGGATAGACCTCCTGGGGAACGGGATAAAGCAGGCGACGGCGTTCGGCGCCGAATTCGTGGAGGAGAACGTGATCTCGGCCGAACGCGACGGCAAGCTCTTCATCGTCAAGACGGAGACGGGAAAGGAGTACACGGCCAAATCCGTGATCGTTGCCACCGGGATATCCAGGGTAAAGCTGGGCATACCCGGCGAGAAGGAGTTCATAGGCAAGGGCGTTAGCTACTGCTCGGTGTGCGACTGCAATTTCTACAAGGGGAAGACCGTGGCGGTCATCGGTGACGAGACCGAGGCGGCGATGTCCGCAGACCTCATGACCAAGTACGCCACACAGGTCTATTGGATGACCAAGGACCCCAAGGCCGCGAAGGCTCTGGTGGACCGCGCACTGCTGGCAGGCGTGGTCATGAGGGACTCGCCTCCGAAAGAGATCAAAGGGGACGGTAAGGTCGGCGCCCTGGTGCTGGAGGACGGCTCCGAGATAGCCGTGGACGGTATCTTCATAGAGCTGGGCGCGAAATCCGCGGCGGACCTGGTCATGGACATGGACCTGATGCCGGAAATGGACGATACGATAAAGGTAGATGCGAAATACGCCACAAAGGTCCCGGGCCTGTTCGCCTGCGGCGACGTCGTCGGCAAACCCTGGCAGGTGGCCAGGGCGGTAGGCCAGGGATGCATGGCAGGCCTATCGGCGGCCGACTATGTGAAGGGCGCCAAATGACGGTCGACGACCTGGTCGCCGGCATGCTCAGGGAAGAGGGTGGATTCCAGAAGGCCCTACGCTCCGTTCTGGAGGACGAGTTGGACATGACGCTCGCCGAGTTCTGCGCCGCATCGGGCCTTTCACCCTCCACCGTGTACAAGATACTGGAGGAGAAGCGCGAGCCCAACATACGGACCGTAAGAGAGATAATCAAGGCGGTCCGCACGCTCACCGACCCGTCGACCGAGCACTTCATCGCCATCATAGCGTCCAACGTGTCCATGGACTCCCTTCCCGGCACAGCCGAGGTCAGCGGAAGAGTGGTCCCGCTCAGGGAATATCCCGTTAACACTGTGGAGGACGCGATAATAGCCGCTGTCAGGGCGGAACGCGACGGCGCCCTGGCCGTGATATGCGCTCCGATAGTCGCGCCTACGGTGGAGAAGATACTTACCATCCCGGTCTCCAGGGTCATACCGACCGTGAGCATTCTGAGGGCGATCGACCGATTACAGGGAATAATTTGAAAAATTAAAATACCACCTTTACTATTTATGCGGAAAGGTGGTTATTCTGTTCGAAGTCCAGGTAGTCAGCAACACGCCGATGAACGCCGTACCGGAAGTTGACATCGTGGCGGAGGCCTTTCTGATACAGATCGGGTACATCCCCAAAGGATACGATCCCAAAACCTCGGCCACCGGCCTAAGGGACAGCGTCCCGTACCGTTTGTTCATGGACTATCTTATGGGCAACACCTCCAAGGCATGGACGGTCGAGGAGCTGGCACTGCTCCTGGGAACAACAAGGCCGACGATATACAGGCATATCAACAAGCTGAAATCCCTCGACCTGCTGGAGGGCGTCGACACCGAGTTCGAGGGCCAGAAGCGGAAAGGGTACCGCATAAGGTACGGGAACCTGAGCATGGCCTGGAGCTTTACGGAGGAGAACGTGAAAATGGCCATGAACAACTACAGGAGCACCGTGGACCATCTCCAGGGACTCTTCGCTGAGAGGAAGGGTTGAAGATGTCGGAGGAAGGGAGCTACGGGCTCCGCCCCGGTTCCGTGTACATGGTGAGGTTCGGAAAGGAAGAGAACGCGGCGACCGGGACGTTCCGCGGATACACCGTCATAGGCTCCGAGACCGCGGTGGTCATAGAGTCCGACGGGAGGGTCCTTTACATACCGGCCACGGCCATCGTCTGCATGGCCCTGGTAGAGCAGGCCCCTGACAAGAAGCAGCACGCCGCCAACGAAATCTACTACGGATGAGAGATGTCAAGAATCGCAGAACTTCTGATAGAGGCGGTCAGGTCCGGGGAGATATCCTCCCGCGGAGAGCTGCAGGACCGCAAGATCCGGCTGTGCGGGGAGCTCGGACTGAAAAGTGTGCCGCCCAATTCGGAGATACTCGCCGAGGTGTCGGACGATGACAGGGACCTGATACTTCCGCTTCTGATCAAAAAACCCATGCGCACCGCCAGCGGCACGGCCGTGGTCGCGGTCATGGCCTCGCCGCATCCCTGCCCCCACGGCAAATGCACATTCTGCCCCGGAGGGGTCGAGAGCGGGTCCCCCCAGTCGTATACCGGGAAGGAGCCGGCCGCCCGCCGCGCGGGCAGGAACCTGTACGACCCGTACAAGCAGGTCACCGACAGGATGAGCCAGCTGGAGGCAATCGGCCACGACGCCTCCAGGATAGACCTAATCGTAATGGGGGGCACCTTTACATGCAGGGACCCGGAGTACAAGGAGTGGTTCGTGAAGAGGTGCTTCGACGCCATGAACGGGGCCGACTCGGCGGACCTGGCCTCCGCCCAGGACCTCAACGAGACCGCGGACCACCGTTGCGTCGCCATGGCCGTGGAGACCCGCCCGGACTCCTTCAGCCCGGAGGAGGCGGAGGACGCCATGAGGCTTGGGGCCACCAGGGTCGAGATAGGCGTACAGATACTGGACGATGCGATACTGGCCGCGGTCAACCGCGGCCACACCGTACAGGACATAATCGATTCCACTAGAGTCTGCAAGGAGGCAGGCATACCCGTGGGGTACCACATCATGCCCGGCCTGCCGGGCTCGGACCCGGAAAAGGACACGGAAAGCTTCAGGCGGGTCTTTTCGGACCCGGCGTTCCGTCCGGACAGCTTCAAGTTCTATACCACCCTGGTCATCCCCGGGACCCGTCTATACGAAATGTGGAAGGACGGTGAGTACGAACCTTACGGCACCGAGGAGGCTGTCGAGCTTCTGGCGGAGATGAAGTCCATCGTACCGGAGCACGTCCGCATCCAGAGGATACAGAGGGACATACCCGTCCCGGAGATAGCCGCCGGGATCCTGAAGAGCAACCTGAGGCAGTTGGTCCAAAGGCGCATGGCCGAACAGGGGCGGAAATGCCGCTGTCTCCGCTGCCGCGAGGTCGGGCACACAGGCCAGGAACCGAAGGACCCAGGGGAGGCCTGTCTGAAGATCGCCGAGTACGAGGCGTCGGGCGGCACCGAACATTTCATCAGCTACGAGTCCGGGGACTCGGTAATCGGGTACGTGCGCCTGAGGACCGACGGCTCCGGGACCGCGGCGATACGCGAGATGAAGGTGTCGGGAAGCGTAACCCCGGTCTCCGGCCGGGGAACGTGGCAGCACAGGGGTTACGACGCGAGCCTGATAGCCAGGGCCGAAGAGGCCGCGGCCGCGGCCGGCGCCTCCCGCATGAGAGTGACGTGCGGCCCGGGCGCACGGGAATTCTACAGGGACCTGGGCTACGAACTCGAACGCCCCTATATGGTCAAAAAGATCAGTTGATCACTACTTTCCCGCCTTCGATGCGCAGGCGGTCCGTCTCGACCACCAGCCTGCCGTTCTCGTCCACCTTGGCGGGGCCGTTTATCACGGCGCCCGCAGGCCTGACAAGCAGATATTTGATGCGGCCGTTCTCGGTATCGATGACGATATCGTCCAGAATGCCCACCGGCGTCCCGGCGACAGTTTCCACGGCCAGCCCGACGATCTCCCTCGAGAAAAATTTAGTGTTTGCCATACGATCACCCGTAGAACGGCACCCCGTCCCATCCGTCCCTGCGCTTCTTGATCTCGTTCCCGATGCTCTCGTAGTTCTTGAACGTGTCCGGGCCCACGGACGGCCCGACCGTCCTCAGGGCCGCGGAGAAATGTCTCCGGTCCACGAACTCCGCCGCAGGGTCCTCCCTGTATGCCGCAAGCCCCGCCTCCCTGCACAGGGCGGCGAGGTCCGCCCCCACGTATCCGTCGGTCTCCGAAGCCACGTCGATAAGGTCTATGTTCATCAGCGGCATCTTCTCCGTGTGTATCTCCAGGATCCTCAGGCGGCTCTTGAGGTCCGGCTTACCCACCAGCACCATGCGGTCGAACCTTCCCGGCCTGAGAAGCGCAGGGTCTATCATGTCAGGGCGGTTAGTGGCCGCCATCACAGTCACGTTGCCCATGGCCTCGATGCCGTCCATGGCTGTGAGAAGCTGCGCCACGGCCCTCTCCCATGAGCCGTTCCCGTCCGTCCCGCGGCGCGGAGCTATCGAGTCCAGCTCGTCGAAGAATATGATACAGGGGGCCATCTGCTTGGCCCTCTTGAAGATGTGCCTGATGGCGCGCTCGGTCTCGCCCAGCCATTTGCTGGCAATCTCCGGTCCGCTGACCGAGATGAAGTTGGCCCCCGATTCGTTGGCAACCGCTTTTGCTATCAGCGTCTTGCCCGTGCCCGGGGGACCGTACAGCAGGAGGCCCTTCCCGGGGGATATTCCCAGCCTCTCGAAGGCCTTGGCGTCCTCGCTGGGCATGAATATCTCGCGGATCTCCTTCTTGATGCCGTCCAGCCCGCCGACGTCAGACCAGGTGACCTTCGGTATCTCCACCAGGACCTCCCTCATGCCGCTGGGCTCCACCTCCGCCAAGGCTTCGGTGAAGTCCTTCATGGTGACCTTCATCTCCGCGAGCTTGTCATGGGGTATCGGCTTGTCAAGGTCCAGCTCCTCCATGTGGGAGCTCAGGCATTTCATCGCGCTCTCGCGGCACAGTGCCGCCAGGTCCGCTCCGACGAACCCCTGCGTCAGCGCGGCCAGGGCGTCCGTCTTAACGTCGCCGGACACGGGCATGTTCCTGGTGTGCACGTCGAGTATCTCTTTTCTGGCGGCCCTGCCCGGGACCCCTATCTCGATCTCCCTGTCGAACCTCCCCGGCCTCCTGAGCGCCGGGTCAATCGAGTCCTCGCGGTTGGTGGCCCCGATCACGATCACGCCTTCGCGGTCGCCCATGCCGTCCATGAGGGTCAGAAGCTGGGCGACGACCCTCTTCTCCACCTCGCCCGACACCGAGTCCCTGCTGGGAGCTATGGAATCTATCTCGTCTAGGAATATTATGCTGGGAGAGTTCTCGGACGCCTCCTTGAATATCTCGCGCAGGCGCTCCTCGCTCTGCCCGTAGTAGCTGCCCATGATCTCCGGCCCTTGGACCGGGTAGAACGACGCCCCGGACTCGCTGGCCACAGCTCGGGCTATAAGTGTTTTTCCCGTGCCCGACGGGCCGTAAAGCAGCACGCCCCTGGGGGGCGCGATCCCCAGCCTCTCGAAAAGCTCCGGATGCTTCAGAGGCAGCTCCACAAGCTCCCTTATCCTCTTGAGCTCGCCGTCCAGACCGCCGACGTCGTCGTAGTTGACGTTCCGCAGCCTTCTGCCGTCGGCGTGCGAGTCCTTCAGGACTATGACCGTCTCCGGGACGACGACCACAGGCCCCTGGGGTACGGTCCCTACTACCGAGAAGGTCGATCGGTTGCCGAGCAGCGCCACGTTGGGCAGGAGTATGTCCAGGCCCTTGACCAGCGGCCTGCCCGTCAGGTCCTTCAGGAACACGGACTCGATGCCCTCGCTGTAGCTCGCCTTCTTGCCCTCCGGGATGTTCGGGGCGAGAGTGATCTTCTCCGCGGGCGCCGGGGCGCATCTCTTTACGGTGACTGTGTCGTCCACGCCGATCCCGGCGCTGGTGCGCGTTAGCCCGTCTATCCTTATGATGCCCCTCCCCTCGTCCTCCGGGTCCCCCTTGAACACCTTGGCCACTACGCTGTTGCGTCCGCAGATCTCCACAGCGTCCCCGACGTCCAGGCCCAGCGCGTGGCGGGACGGCGAGTCGATCCGCGCCCTGCCATAACCTGTCTCCGACTGCCTGCGGGCCATTCCTACCTTTAGTTCGAGGGAGTCCACCATAACGTTTCCCGATTGGGATACTTTTATATGATATATTCCAAAAGCGCGCATAATCCAGCGAAGCTGCGAGAAATCACATCCGCATCCCGCCTTATTCGGAAGAGACACGTATTCGGTGCAAAACAAGACCTTATATATAAGGAAGAGTTCAGCACACATTACAAGCTTAAGCTATCTAAGGGCCTGTAGCTCAGCTAGGTAGAGCATCTGACTTTTAATCAGGTGGTCAAGGGTTCGAATCCCTTCAGGCCCGCTGATGGACTTCATGAGCGATCGAACGGCGGATCAAGTATGAGGAAAGTAGAATTCACAGATTTTAAAACGTATTACCCGCAAACCCGTGGCGGGGCAGCAGGTAGGTGAAACTTTGGCAACAAACAATATCTCGTTCAACGTTCTCGAGCACAGACTCGTGCCCGAACATCACCTTCTATCCGAGGAAGATGCGGATGCGGTACTTTCCGAAATGGGAATGACCCGCGACCAGCTCCCCAAGATTAAGAAGAGCGATGCCGGAATCAAGGTGCTGGAGTCGGTACACGGCCCGATCGCAGAAGGCCGCGTCGTAAAAATAGTAAGGAAAAGTGAAACGGCAGAGGAGTTCGTCGCCTACAGACTCATCACGGGAGGAAAAGCATGAGAGACCTCGTAGACCTTTATTTCACGGAACGCAACATAGTAAATCACCACGTATCCTCTTTCAACGACTTCTTGGCCACGTCCGACAACCCTGACAGCAGGATGCAGAGGATCGTCGACGACATACGCGTACCGACGGACGACACCGCACGCGGGACGATCAGGCTCGACCCGGAGCGCACCGGCGGAAGGAACATAGAGATCCGCATCGGAAGAGCGAGGACCGAGACGGGCGGTATCGACCCGGCCGCGAAGCCGACCGTACGCATCGAGCCCCCTAAGGTCATGGAGGCCAACGGATACAGCCACGAGCTCGTGCCCATGGAGGCCAGGCTCAGGAACCTGAACTATCTCTCGCCCGTTTACGTGCGCTTCGAGGTGTTCGAGGACGGAGAGGAGGTCCCCATCCCCGAAGGGGACAAATGGATCAGGGTCGGAGACATGCCGATGATGGTCAAGTCCAGGGGATGCAACCTCAACAGGGACGTCATGAGCTTCAGGCTCGACCACAGCCTCTCCGAGGAAGAATACCACAACGCGCTTATCACGAACAAGGAGGACCCCGAGGAGCCCGGAGGGTACTTCATAATCGGAGGGACCGAGAGGGCCCTGATAACGCTCGAAGACCTGGCGCCCAACAGGGTCATGGTCGAGTACAACGAGAAATACGGAGCGGCCATGGAGGCCGCCAAGGTGTTTTCCCAGAGGGAAGGCTACCGCGCCCTGACCCTCGTCGAGAAGAAGAAGGACGGAATGCTCATGGTGTCCGTCCCCGTGGCATCGAGCTCCATTCCCCTCATCGCCCTCATGAAGGCGCTTGGCATGGAGTCCGACCAAGAGATATTCGAAACGATCGTCTCGGACGACGCGATGACCAATACGGTCTACGCCAACATCGAGGCGTCCCTCGACAAGAAGACGTACGCGCCCAACGGCTATCACACGACCGAGGACGCCATCCTGTTCCTCGAGAGGAACTTCGCCGCAGGGCAGGCCAAGGAGTACAGGACCAAGAAGGTCGAGAGCATCCTCGACCACTCGCTGCTCCCCCACCTGGGAGACACGTCCGAGGACCGCATGAAGAAGGCCATCTACCTGGGCCGCATAGCCCGCTCGGTCCTCGAGCTCTCCCTCGGGAAGAGGAAAGAGGACGACAAGGACCACTACGCCAACAAGAGGCTGAAGCTCTCCGGGGACCTCATGGAGGACCTTTTCAGGACAAGCTTCAGCAGCCTCATGAAGGACCTCAAGTACCAGCTGGAGAGGAACTGGGGAAGGAAGAGGAACGAGCTCAACATCGCATCCTCGATCCGCCCCGACCTGCTCACGCACAAGCTGCTCCACGCCCTGGCCACCGGAAACTGGGTGGGCGGGCGCGCCGGCGTGTCCCAGCTGCTCGACAGGACGTCAAACCTTTCAGCCATGTCCCACCTCAGGAGGATAACCTCCTCCCTGACCAGAAGCCAGCCTCACTTCGAGGCCCGTGACCTCCACCCCACCCAGTGGGGAAGGCTATGCCCCTCCGAGACACCTGAAGGACAGAACTGCGGCCTGGTAAAGAACGCCGCCCTGATAATCGACGTCTCCGAGGGATTCCCCGACCAGGACGTCAAATGGACGTTGCGCGACCTCGGCCTAGGCTCGGTCAAAGATAACGGGACCCGTGTATTCGTCAACGGAGACCTGGCCGGGACCCACGACTCCCCCAGGGACCTGGTGTCCCAGATAAGGGACCGCAGGAGGGTCGGGATACTCTCCAACGAGATCAACATCCGCTATGACGAGGAGATGGACGAGGTCATCATCAACTGCGACGAGGGGCGCCTCAGGCGCCCGTTGCTGATCCTCAAGGACGGCAGGACAGCAATCACGAGGAAGCACCTCGAGAGCATCCGCGAAGGGAAGATCAGATGGAGCGACATGTTCCGCGAGGGCGTCGTGGAATGGGTCGACGCCGAGGAAGAGGAGGACCTATTGGTCCTTGTGGACCCGTACGAGGTCCCCGGAAGGTGCGAGCACTGCAACCACACCCTCTCGCCGATGGACACCGACTGGATGAACCCCGGCAGCGACGCCGACGAGATACTGAAATGCAAGTGGTGCGGAGGAGAGTTCTCCGTTCCCAACAGGATCACCAAGGAGCACACCCACATGGAGCTGGACCCGATGGTCATCCTGGGCGTGGCGGCCGGAGTGGTCCCCTACCCGGAGCACAACTCCGCGCCCCGTATCACCATGGGCGCCGGAATGGCCAAGCAGGCGCTGGGCATACCGGCTGCCAACTACCGCATAAGGCCCGACACGAGGGGCCACCTTATGCACTATCCACAGGTGCCGATGGTGCAGACGGAGACGATGAAGTTCATCGGCTACAACCACAGGCCCGCCGGCCAGAACTTCTGCATCGCCGTTCTGTCCTACCACGGATACAACATCGAAGATGCGCTGATCATGAACAAGAGCTCCGTGCAGAGGGGACTGGGGCGTTCCACGTTCCTGAGGTCCTACCGCTCGGAGGAGCGCCGCTACCCCGGGGGGCAGGAGGACCATTTCGAGATACCCTCCCCCGACGTGATGGGCGCACGCACGGACCTTTCCTACGCCTCGCTGGGCGAGGACGGACTGATATTCCCCGAGGCCGAGATCTCGGGAAGCGACGTGCTCGTCGGAAAGACGTCCCCTCCCAGGTTCCTTGAGGAGGAGACAGACTTCCTGACCCCCCAGAAGAGGAGGGAGACGTCCGTGACCGTCAGGCCGGGAGAGACAGGTTTCGTCGACTCCGTCATGGTCACCGAGTCGGAGAACGGCTCCAGGCTGGTCCGCGTGAAGGTCAGGGACCAGAGGATCCCGGAGCTGGGCGATAAGTTCTGTTCCAGATTCGGACAGAAGGGCGTCATAGGCAAGCTGGTCGACCAGTGCGACATGCCCTTCACCTGCCAGGGAGTGACCCCGGACCTGGTGGTCAACCCCCACGGCATACCCTCCCGTATGACAATCGGGCACGTGCTCGAGATGATCGCCGGAAGGGTCGGTTCCATGGAAGGACGCCTCGTGGACGGCACCGCGTTCTCGGGCGAGAACGAGCTGTCCATCCGCGACGGACTGGTCAGGAACGGCTTCAAGAACGACGGGAAGGAGGTCATGTACGACGGCACCACCGGGCACATGATCCAGATGGACGTCTATACCGGAGTCATATTCTACGAGAAGCTGCACCACATGGTCAGCGGAAAGCTGCACGTGCGTTCGAGAGGGCCGGTGCAGATACTGACGCGCCAGCCCACCGAGGGACGCTCCAGGCAGGGAGGCCTCAGGTTCGGTGAGATGGAGCGCGACTGTCTGATAGGACACGGAGCGGCCATGGTCATCAAGGACCGTCTGCTCGACCAGTCGGACGGGACGCAGCAGTACGTCTGCGGCAACCCCAAGTGCGGGCATGTCGCGATAATGAACAGGTTCGGGAACCTTTACTGCCCGGTATGCAAGAACTCGACGAACATCCACCTCGTGCAGACATCCTATGCGTTCAAGCTCCTCATGGACGAGCTGCTTTCGCTTGGTGTCGCCATGAGGCTTCAGCTGGAGGACCTAAGATGATGAGAGGTATCACGAAAAGGATCGGCTCGATCAAATTCTCCTGCGTCTCCCCGGAGGAGATCAGGAAGATGTCCGCCACCAAAGTAATAACCGCGGACACCTACGACGACGAGGGATACCCGATCGACATGGGTCTCATGGACCCCCGCATGGGGGTCATCGAGCCCGGGCTCCGCTGCAAGACATGCGGATGCAAAGTTGACGAGTGCCCCGGGCACTTCGGACATATAGACCTGGCGCTCCCGGTGATACATGTCGGCTTCGTCAAGGACATCAAGATGCTCCTAGAGAGCACCTGCCGCTCCTGTGGCAGGCTGATGCTGACGCCTGACCAGATAAGCGACACCAGGAACGACATGGAGCGCATGGAGGAGCTGGGCGGCGACACGATGGACGTCAAGAACTTCGCCAAGGTCACCGCCAAAGGCGCGTCCACCAAGGGCCTGTGCCCGTACTGCGGCGCAGAACAGATTAAGATAAAGCTGGACAAGCCCACCACCTTCAGGGAGGTGGACGACAACCACAAGCTGACCCCCAAGGAGGTCCGCGAGAGGCTCGAGCGTATAACCGACGAGGACCTTGCGACCCTGGGATTCGACCCCGCCACATGCAGGCCCGAATGGATGGTGCTCACCGCCCTCGCGGTGCCGCCGGTAACGGTCAGGCCATCGATCACCCTCGACTCGGGAGACAGGTCCGAAGACGACCTCACCCATAAGATGGTGGATGTCCTGAGGATCAACCAGAGGCTCAGGGAGAACCGCGACGCGGGCGCCCCCCAGCTTATCGTGGAGGACCTGTGGGAGCTCCTGCAGTATCACATAACCACCTATTTCGACAACCAGACGTCCGGCATCCCGCCCGCGAGGCACAGGTCCGGCCGTCCGCTCAAGACGCTGGCCCAGAGGCTGAAGGGGAAGGAGGGACGCTTCAGGTCCAACCTTTCCGGTAAGCGTGTGAACTTCTCCGCCCGTACCGTGATCTCTCCGGACCCGATGCTCTCCATAAACGACGTGGGTATACCCACCGTCGCCGCCAGGGAGCTGACCGTCCCGGTGCACGTGAACGAGCACAACATCGAGAAGCTCCGCGAGCTCGTGGCCCGCGGCCCGACCCCCCCCGAGGACGCCGAATACATACCCGGAGCCAACTACGTCATAAGGTCCGACGGAAGGAGGATACGCGTGACAGACCGCAACGCCCAGGACGTTGCGGAAGGGCTCGAGCCCGACTACACGGTCGAGAGGCAGCTCATCAACGGCGACGTCGTCCTGTTCAACAGGCAGCCCTCGCTGCACAGGATGTCCATGATGGCCCACCGCGTCAGGATAATGGGCGGACGCACGTTCAGGTTCAACCTGTGCGTATGTCCCCCCTACAACGCAGACTTCGACGGAGACGAGATGAACCTCCACGTGCTGCAGTCCGAGGAGGCCCGCGCCGAAGCCCGCATACTCATGCAGGTCCAGGAGAACATCCTCTCCCCGAGGTACGGAGGTCCCATCATAGGGGCGATCCACGACCACATAACCGGTGCGTACTTCCTTACGCACCTGAGCCCCCGCTTCGACAGGTTCGAGGCCGCCAACATAATGAGGAAGCTACCGGACATCGAGATGCCGGAGCCACTCAGGGACGAGGAAGGCAAAGCGTATTGGACGGGGAAACAGATATTTTCTTCGGTCCTTCCCAAAAACTTCCGCACCACCTTCAAGGCCAACATATGCCAGAACTGTTCTTCGTGCAAGAGGGAGGAGTGCGAATACGACGCGTACGTCAAGATACGCAACTCCCAGCTCATCTGCGGAACGATCGACGTCAAGGCCATAGGCAACAGCAAGGGGAAGATCGTCGACCGCATCGCCCGCGACTACGGGTCCGAGGAGGCAGCCAATTTCATCAACCATGTTACAAGGCTAGCCCTCGGCGCCCTTATGAACCACGGGTTCAGCACAGGGATAGGCGACGAGGACATACCGGAGGAAGCGGTCCTTCAGATCAACAGCTTCAGCCAAGAGTGCATATCCGAAGTGTCCAGCCTTGTGGAGTCCTATCAGGAGGGGACCCTCGAGCAGATGCCCGGGCGCTCTCTGAGGGAGACCCTCGAGGTCAAGGTCATGTCCCAGCTGGGAGCGGCCCGTGACGAGGCCGGTAAAATCGCAGGCAAACACCTGGGTATGAGCAACCCGGCGGTCATCATGGCCAAGGCCGGAGCCCGCGGATCGATGCTGAACCTGTCCCAGATGGCGGGATGCGTCGGTCAGCAGTCCGTTCGTGGAGAGAGGCTGTCCAGAGGATACTGGAACAGGACCCTTTCCCACTTCCACAAGGGCGACATGGGCGCGTACGCAAGGGGGTTCTGCTCCAATTCGTACAAGTCAGGGCTCACGCCCACCGAGTTCTTCTTCCACTCCATGGGAGGACGTGAAGGACTGGTCGATACTGCGGTGAGGACGTCCAGGTCTGGTTACATGCAGAGAAGGCTCGTATCGGCGCTGGAGGACCTCAAACTGACGTCCGACGGCACCGTGAGGAACACCATAGGGATGGTCATCCAGTTCAAGTACGGAGAGGACGGGGTCGACCCGACCAGGTCCGTGCGCGGAAAGGCGATAGACCTGGACGACCTGTTCGCAGAGGTCCTGGGCGACGACGTCGCCGAGAAGATGATACGCATCGACGACAGGGACGTCGGCGAGGACTACGGCGCCAAGGAGAAGGACGAGATGGAGTTCATGGACGACGACGAGTCCGAGGAGTTCGAAGACTCCGGAGATTCCGATTATGAGTCCGGAGGTGAGTGATAATGGCCAAGAAAGACACCATGAAGGCTCTGATCAGGCGCGGGGTCAGCGAAGAGGCGGCCGCGCTCCTGATGACCAAATACAACACCCTCGGCGACGTAGAGGCGATATCCCAGGGCGACATCGAGGACCTGGGGATCTCTTCCGAAGAGGCCGAGTCCATCGTGGCGAAGCTCTCCAAACGCCCGTCGCGCTCTACGACCGCCAAGGTCAAGAAAGAGGTCGAAGAGGCCGTGCCCGCTTTCACAGCGAAGGAGATCACCCACCACCACCACCGTACCCCGGAGCAGCTGAGGCTTCTCGAGGTCGCGGCGTCCAAGGGGTATTCCATCCCGATGAAGATCGTCACCGAAATCGCTTCGCGCATGGCGGGGAACGATTTCAGCGACGAGGTCTGCGGAAAGCTCCTGGACAGGGCATGGGAGATGTACACCTCCCACCTGATGGACCAGAACGAGTCCGCAGGGGTCATGGCCGCCCATTCGATAGGGGAGCCAGGTACGCAGATGAACATGCGTACCTTCCACTACGCGGGAGTCGCCAACATCAACGTTACCCAGGGCCTTCCGAGGCTCATCGAGATCGTCGATGCGAGGCGCGTTCCGAGCACGCCGTCGATGGAGATCCCTCTTCTGGGGATCGCCGCCGAGGACGAGAGCGTCGCGCGCCATGTGGCATCGGAGATCGAGATGACGGTGCTCACGGACGTGGCCGAGATTTCCACGGACGTCACGAACATGCGCATCATCATCACGCCCAGCGCCCACAAGATGGACAAGCGCGGTGTGACGATAGACGAGATGTTCGATAGGCTGAACAAGATCAAGGCCGTCCGCGGCCTGATCGAAAAGACTGATTTCAGCATAACCATAACGTCCGACCAGCAGTCCTTCAAGAAGCTGCAGACCATGTACGACGCCATCAAGAACGCCAAGATAAAAGGCATCGACGGCATCGCCAGGGCGGTCCTCAGCAAAAGCAAGGACACAGGCAGATACGAAATAGTCACCGAGGGCAGCAACATGAAGGAGGTCCTCAAGGTCGAGGGAGTCGATTCGCCGAACGTCATGACCAACAGCATACTGGAGGTAGCGGAGGTTCTGGGGATCGAGGCGGCCAGGAACGCGATCATACACGAGGCCGGGGAGACGCTGGGCGAAGCAGGCTTGGACGTCGACATAAGGCACATCATGCTGGTCGCGGACCTGATGACCAATGACGGTCTCGTCAAGGCCATCGGAAGGCACGGTGTCTCCGGAAAGAAGTCGTCGGTTCTCGCCAGGGCGGCGTTCGAAATAACCGCGGCCCACCTGCTGCATGCGGCAATGGTGGGAGAGGTCGACCACCTCGAAGGTGTGACGGAAAACATCATTGTAGGACAGCCGGTCACGCTAGGGACCGGAGCAGTAAACCTGATTTATACACCCAGGAAAAAAACTAAGGGGGATGAAGAATGAGTGAAGAAAAAGTCGATATAAGCAAGGCGCTGAGGGCGGCCATTACAACGGGTAAGGTCGAGTTCGGCGTGGACCAGACAGAGAAGGCCATAAAGGCAGGCAAGGCCCAGATGATAATCTTGGCAAGGAACTGCCCCAGCGAGACGCTGAAAGACAAAGTGGGCGTGAAGGTCCACGTCTACGACGGCAACAACATGGAGCTCGGGGCCATTTGCGGAAAACCCTTCTCGGTATCGGCGCTGGCCGTCATCGACAAAGGCACCTCAAACATACTTACGCTGTGAGTGAAATGCCTGCAGAGATAGTCATCACAGAGGATACCCTAAGGTACATCGCGCTGTTCCAGGAGGTGACCCACACCAACGCTGTGGATTGCATGGACACCCCCGACAAGCTCGTCTTCGTAGTGGAGGCGGGACAGGGCAACATCGCGGTGGGCAAGAAAGGGGACCATATGATCAGACTGAAGGACCTGACCGGGAAGAACATCCAGGTTGTGGAACACTCGGCCGACCCCGAACAGTTCGTCATGAACGTATTCCATATCTACAACCCTCAGAAGGTCGTGATCGAGAAGCGCGGGGAGATAACCCACGCAACCGTGACGGTGGATCCGGAGCTCAAAGGCAGGGCCATAGGCAAAGAGGGCAAGAACCTTCGCATAGCCAGAGATATCGTGAACAGACACCACGACATACAGAGCCTCAGCGTGGACTGATCCCTCCCCTAGGGATCGTCTCCAGGGTGAAACCTGTTAATCAGCTGCGGGCGTGGCGGCCGAGAGGCATCCTCTCCACCTCCAGCCTGTCCGCGGTCGGATACTCTTCTATGATGTAGCACTTGTAGGGCAGCTCGTCCGCCAGCTCCTGGAGGACCCACGAGGCCACCTCTATCCTGTTGCGCTTCCTGTCTATGAACAGGAGCACGTCCGGAACCTCGTATTCTTTCATGAGGTGTTCCGCCGCCCCGTCAAGGTCGTCGGCGTAAAGGATCCCTCTCAGGACCGTACCCTCGTCGGTCACGACGTCGTATTCTTTGGCGGTGTTGTTCGCCCTCCTTATCAGGCGGCGCCTCAGCTGTATCCCGTCCTTGAACGAGGAGGAGCAGAAGTGTATCCTCCTGCCGGGGTTCGACGATATAAGTGCCAGCGCGGTCTCCTCAGAGCCACTGACCGCCGATGAGATGTCGTCCTTCAGCTTGTAGCCGTTCTTCTTCATCATGTCCCAGTTGCTCTCAGAGAACTCGAGCTCGTTCAGGTTCACGAAGGATACGCCGGCCGAGAAGGCGCGGGATATCAGCGAATCAAGGTCCTTCTCGCGCCCCGGCAGGGCCGGTACCTCGATGCCGACGTCGAGGCCGATCGAAACGACCTCTTCGAGTTTTCCCGTGTCGAAGTCGCCCCATGTCCCGTCGCCCGGATGGAACCGGACCTCGTCGAGGCCCGCTTCCCTGAGCAGCCTTATCTTGCCCGGGTCCACCGACGAAGTGTACAGATGGATATGATGCCCCGGGCCGAAGCGCTCCTTCAGCAGGCGGATGTAATGGAGAGTGCGTTCCATGTCGCAGAGAGGGTCGCCGCCGGTTATCCCGGTGCCCATGGCGTCCATGGCCTCCGCCTCTCCGAGTATCTCGGCGTCCGAGGAGGACCTGAGCTCGTTCGCGTACGTCCCAGCGACCCCTTTCTTTTCGAGGGAGACGGGGCAGTACGGGCACCCGGTGCGGCATATCCCGGTCACGAAAAGCACCATCTTCGAACCTTCGGAGCAGAACAGACAACCTTTGGCGAGTTCGCCGCCGGCCACAGAGCCGCACTCCAATCTCCTCATCGTCATGAACGATAATCGCTCCGACGTTTTATTAACTCTCCCTGAGCTATCGGGGAACCATGAAGAAGGACACTCGTTTGGTACTCGCCCTGGACGAGACCGACGGAAATAAGGCGCTGGCTATTGCCGATGCGGTATCCGACTGCGTTGATGCTGTTAAGATCAACTGGCCTCTGGTACTCTCTTCCGGTCCCGAAATGATCGAACGGCTGGCGGAACACAACGACGTCATCTGCGACTTCAAGGTCGCCGACATACCGAACACCGTCCGTCTGATAGTGGAGGGCTGCGTATCGAGGGGGGCTTCGGCAATCATCGTGCATGCATTCACGGGCGATGATTCGCTGGCGGCCGCCGTCGCGGCCGCCGGCACAGACGCAGAGATATTCGCTGTCACTGAGATGAGCCACCCCGGAGGGCGGCTTTTCACCGCCAAGCATGCGGTGGAGATGGCCGAGATGGGGGTAAGATGCGGTGCTTCCGGTTTCATCGCACCAGCCACCAGGCCGGAGGGCATCGCGGCAATACGGGCGGTCGTCGGGGATAGGACGATACTCTCGCCCGGAGTGGGCGCCCAGGGCGGAAGCGCGGCGGCGGCCATATCCGCAGGGGCGGACTATGTGATAGTCGGCCGCTCGATATACAAATCAGGGGACCCGAGGGCGGTTGCCAAAACTCTGTGCGACGAAATCGAGCGCTGTGCAGACCTCTGACTATATATTAAGGGCGCGCCCGTAAACCTATAAATAGGCAATCAAACATCAATCGCCACCTTAAAGGACGGAGACCCTTATAATGCGTAAATTCGGAAAGGAAAAATCTTCCCAGGAAGCTGAGAAGAGGGCCCTGGCCGCCAAAGAAGGCGGCGAAGGATCTTGGATAAAAAGACACTGGCTCCTGCTGACGCTTCTTTTGATAGTCGCGCTGGCCGTCGCTGTCAGGACGGTGTTCTCGTTCGGTATATCCGCGGGAAGCAACTTCGCCCTGTCCGGCGCGGGGTCATCTGAACACCAGCACACGATCGAGAGCATCCTTACGGGAGCATTCGGGCTTTCCGACCCATCGCTTAACTACCCGTACGGCGGAACCTCGGTCCAGCCTCCGCTGGTCGACTTCTTGTTGGCGTTCTTCGCCGAGATAGCCGTGCTGCTAGGAGCATCCGTCCCGACCGCAGCAGCAGGTGCACTCGCCTTCTCCGGTCCAGTGGCCGCAGGGATAGCCTGCATCTTGGTCTACATGCTGGGGAAGGAGATGTTCGACAGGACCGTCGGCCTGGTGTCGGCGCTTCTGTTCGCTACGCTGCCTCTGCCGATCGTCATGTCCGTGTTCTCGAACGGCAACGAGCTGAGCATCGTCCTGCTGTTCTTCGTGGCCGCGGCCCTGTTGATTTTCAAGGCCATGAATGCTCTCGACGGCCGCACCGACGGCATGAAGGGCGCATTCACCAGGGATGTGCTGAAATACACCGTGCCCGCAGGGCTTCTGATCGCCGCCGTGGCATTATCGTGGAACGGGTTCCGCATGGCCTTCGTCATGTTGGTGTTCCTGATGGTCGCCCAGGCCGTCTTCGCCCGCCTCAGGGGCCGTGATTTCGGCGCCGTATTCGCATCCTATCTTACGATCATCGCCATAGGACTTGCGGTGTCCGTGCCCTATTACGTGGCCGCTGGGCTGTTCTTTGCGGTTTTCACCGGGCCGGTAATGGTCGTGGCGATCTCCGCGGTCTGCGTCGGGATACTCTACATGATGAGGTCGAGGCCTAAACTGCAGTCCTTCCTGGTGCCGATCATAGTCGCGGCCGCCGCATTGGCGGCACTCTACCTGGCGGCCCCGCGCCTGTTCGAAGACGCGGTCTCCGGCAACCAGATATATGAGACCTCGCTCATCGCGGCGATCCTGCTGCCCCAGCACGTCTCGATATCATACATGGCCACGTTCTACGGCTGGGCTACCGTCTGGATGCCTTTCGTTATCTTCACGTACATGCTCTACAGGTTCGGCAAGAAGGGCCGCTCCGAGGCCTACCTGATGTCGATGCTCTGGATCATCGGAGTTTTCGTGCTCAGCTGGCTTTCGTATGAAAGCGCAGTAATGGCCGGCGCGATGTATTCCATCGCGGCATCCGCCGTCATAGTAAAGCTGATCCGCATGGTGGACATGAGGACCTATCTCTCCACCATAAGGGGAGGCGGCTTCAAGGCGAGCCTTAAAAAATTACTCAAACCTGAGCCCTTCATATCTCTGGTATGCGTGCTTCTGCTCGTCGTGGCGCCCAACGCGATGCTCGCTGCCGACGCCAGCATCCCGGAGGATCAAGACGGGAGCACTTCCGGATACCTCGGCGGAATGTACTCCATCAACACAGAGGACAGCAACCCGATGAACATGATCTGGGATTCCTACTCGGGCACATCCAAGGAAGGCGCCCTGGTTACGTGGTTCCTGGACTCCTCGTCCGCTGTCAGCAGGGGAGGCTTCGTATCGGTCACAAGCAACTCCGGCCAAGGCGCTTCGGCAGCTTCCAATATCATACTGGCAAACGGTTCTGAGGGAGCCTATGCCGCTATGGCGCTGCGCCTCATAATAGCCGACGGGACCGACAAATATTCGGATCAGATCAACGCGGCGGGCCTCAGCGACCTGGCGTCGATAATCAACGACCCGGCGGCATGCAGGTCGACCATTCTCAACAACCCCGATATCTATACCGGGATATCAGGGGCCCTCAGCGACGAGAATGCAGTATACATAAGGGCGGTCCAGTACGTGACCGAGAACCTAACGGAGACAGAGGTCATCGCATTCTACAACGACGTCTGCGACGAGCGCGGGGACGGCGGCATATCCTATGTGGCACTTAACGCCGGGATGATCCCTCTATACTACGGAGACGGCTCCTCGATCTCGACCCTCGGGTACCTCAACGACTACTCCCTGGACTCTTACGGCGCAGTCACCAAGTATTTCTCTTACGGTTACAGCGGTGTCACCTATACCGACGAGATGTACGAGTCCTTCCTGTGGAAGGCGCTCTTCGGCGTAACCGACGAGTCTGCCGGCGTCACGCAGAGCATAGCCTATGAGCTGGTGTACAGCGACGGAACCGTCACGGCACAGCCCGGACTCGGGCTAAGCGGATTCGATGTCGTGTACTGGCAGGTCAAATACAACCCGGACGACGAAGCCGGTCTTAACGACGGCGGATGGGTCTACATGGACGGATACGATGCCATCGAGCTGCAGAAGACCAACGGAGGATTGATCAACTACTTCTCAAGCATCGTTCTCCTTAAGGTGTCAGACACGGCCGACGAGAACGCTGTGACCGGGCAGATTACCTACAACGGCGGAACGCCCATGCAGGGCGCCAAGGTCGCCGTGTTCGAGGAGGACGAGAACGGAACCTTCGTTCAGCGTTCCACATCGTTCACCGACTCCGACGGGAACTATTCCATAATGGTCCCGACCTCGGGCAACTACGAGATCAGAGTGTACACCGGTACGGACCTGACGGTCGGAGGAACGTTCGTCGGAACGGTCGCAGACCCGTCGATAGCCACGGACATAACCGGATCCACCATCTCCGGAACGGTGACAGGCGGCACGTCCCAGGTAAGCGTAACCGCGGTGGGGAAGTACTCCGGTACAACAGTGACCGTCGCAGCCAATGCCATCGGTGAATACACATTCCCGGACATGCCGTCCGACAAGTACACTATAACCGCGACCATCGGAACCTACACCCTCGGCACAAAGACCGTGACGATATATCCCGGCGACAACGCGGGAGTGGACATAGAGCCTGAGGGCAAGATATCGGTCACCGTGACAGATCAGTACGGTGCCCCGCAGACCGGCGTACAGGTCGTGGCGCAGAGCCTGCTCGACGGAACGCTGTACGAGGCCGCGGCAGACACCGATGCCTACGGAAAGGTCACAATATCGGTCATGCGCTCGATAACGGGCGTAGATTACTCCGGACAGTACATAGTCTATGCGAAGGACAAGGTCGGAACCTCATACAGTGCCAAGGTCAGCTCGACATCTACGGTAACCGCCAAGATCTCCGTCTACGGGGACGTCAAGACCGTGGCGGGAATGACGGGCATAATAACAGTAACGGCGCCCGGCTATTCATCTGTCAACGCTTCCGCAGGGACAGCCAACCTGCCCGACGCAGGTAAGTCCGATTCGGTGTTCACCCTCTTCGACGGCAGCAACGTTAAGACGTACGACGCGGCGCCCGGCACTTACACGGACATAGGTACGGCGGTAAGCTTCACCGGAAAGCTAAAGTCCTCATCCGGCGACGCGATTTCCGGAACGGTAACGTTCTTCGGCACCAACGGGGTGACCATGGGTTACGCCGCGGACGAAGACGGCAACATCAGCGGAATGCTCCCTGCCGGCGACTACACGATGTATGCCGTGGGGACCGACGGCTCATGCCTCATAAAATCCGTGACGATAGCCGACGGCACAGACCTGGGCGACATAAGGACCCAGGACGGCCGGAAGCTTACCGTGACCCTGACGTTCAGCTCAGGCACCGACGGCCAGAAAGGCGTGGCGTTCAGAGCGGTCGAGGTCACGCTCGGGGACGGGGATGTCATCTACGGAATGACCAATTCCGAAGGCAAAGCCACTATGCAGATACCCGACGGCGTCACAGCGGAAGTCCTGATCGCAGGCTTCGACGATTAGGCGATGTCATGCTCCGATCTGACGAAGTCCATCTCCGCCGGCACCGAGAGCGTAACGGCAACATTCAACATAGGCACAGTCACAGGCAGCACCGTGATGACCCAGAGCATCAACTTTGAAGAGAACACATGGCTGATGTCATCTTCGTCCTCCACGACGGCGGATTACGAGATAGCCGCGGGAGCGTCTGAAGATGTAAAGCCCGGGACTTATTACTGCATCGAGGAGAACGGGGGCGTCTATACATACAGCAAGGTCAGCGTATACGCCGGCCACGCTGCGATGTACAAGGTCGCAGACACGGAAGCGACATCCCTTTCGAAGGTCGAACTGCCTGTCCTCACAGGTGCAACCGTCACAGTGACGGCGGACCCGGACAACGAAGACGCCGAATACTACAAGGTCAGCCTGGGGACCGGCTACTACCTTGTGGAGTCTGGCCATGAGTACCTGTTCAAAGCGGAGACGGAAACCCAGGTGGCGTACGCCTACTACGACGGCTCGTCCCTGGACAACCCGTCCTGGACTCTGGAAGACGCCGTAACCCTCAAGGGATACGTCGGAGTGTCCGGAAGCGGTACGGCGATGATAACATCCTCTTCGCAGACGATCTTCACAACCGTCACCGACGGGGTCTACGAGACGCAGGTACCCGCCGGCATAGGCGATGTGACGATAGTGTTCGACGTGACGAAGACCATAAGCTCCAGCGACTACAGCTACACCGGAACGGTGACCGCGACGGTCGACCCGTCCAAGACTAACACCGTCAACGCGCAGCTGACCGGAGACGGGATTATAGTCGCAGACCCTGATGCGGACCTGACAATATCTGTTGACCCGGCCTCGATAACGCCGTCCGCCGATGGAAGTTTCAAATTTATCATCGACGTGACGCCGTCCGCCGATTCGACGGGCTTAAAGACGTACGCGGTAGTGTCGTCGGGCCCGTGGCAGCTGGACAGTTCCTACACCGTCACGGTCGACGGCCCGAATGCAACCACCGTCGAAGTCTCTGGATGGCTGGATCCGCTCAAGGTGGGCGACGGCAACCCAGAGATGGAGGTCTCGCTTGTAGACCTCGAGGGGACCACGCAGGCAACGTGCCTGATCCCCAGCGGATATGTGGTCGAGATCGCCTCTTCCGACAACGTGACGATAATGGTGGCTACGGACGAGGGCGCCAGCCCCGACGCGGTCAACGATTACGAGTACATGTACGCGGTGACTGTAAGGAGCGAAGCCAACTACCTCATGCATGCGAAGGTGACGGTCACGGGCGTCCCCGCCGGGTGGCTGTTCACCGTTTCGGATGCCGACGGAAAGCTTATAGATCCGACCGGAGAGTTCCCAGTGGCGGGATACGCCGACACGACGATCTACGTGAAGCTGATCAACGCCGACGGTTCGGACGCGGAAGTCCCGGACATCCAGATCGACGTGGAAGTTATGCATGGCAGTTCTTCCGTGGCGACCGGATCTTTCGACGTTACGAAGCAGGACGCGGTCCTCGACTCTTCAGCGTCTGCATCCGGCGACAATGTGTATCAGACCGGAAGCCAGGTCCAGGATGCGTTCTGGGTCCTGCTCGTGCTGAGCGCGGTCGTGATAGTGATGATAATCTGGCTCGGTTCCAAGAGGGGGGTGTTCAGACGCAGAAAGTAATCTCGATAATAGGGGCGGTATCACTGCTTATGGTGGCAGGCATATGCCTTGCCACGGCGGACGAGTCGGATGCGGAGTACTTCAACGTTAACCCCGTGGACGGCTACACGGTCAAGACCGGGGGATCCATAACTTACGAGGCGCCCTTCTACTACGAAGGCAGCTACAGCTCTATGGCCGTGACCTTCACCGCATATCTCCTGAATTCGGACGGAGATAAGATGTCCGGCGCGGTATCCCCCTCCACAGGCACATATACTTCCAACGGCACGAAGACGATAACCGTGACGGCCCCGTCCTCCGCAGGCACATACAGGCTTGTGGTGGAATACAGCGGGAACGTCACCGTCGGCACCGAGGAGATCGAAGTCAGCGGATCCAGCCAAGCATCCGTTAAGGTTGTGGTGCCTATAACCCTTAAGGCGGAGATCACCAACAACGGGAAAGTCTCACTGAGCTCCCTTACGGTCAGTTTCATCGTCGACGGAAAGGCAGTTCCGGATAGCCAGACCACGGTCACGGATATAGCGCCCGGAGAGACGGACACCGCGACCTTCGAGTGGGTCACGGACTCTCTTTCTTCGGGGAAGCACACCTACAAGGCCGTCAGCGAGACTTCGATGGTGGACATCACCGGGCTCGACAGGGAGAGCGTGTTCTACATAGGACATGACGACTACCAGATCGCAACGGTTCTTGTGGCACTGCTTTTCGTGATCCTGGTGGTCATTCTCATATTCGTCATCAGGAAGCCCGTTAAGAACTACGGAAAGCCCAAGGGAAGGCGTTAAATCATTTAGCGGGGGAAACCCCGCTCAATTTGTTTTTCTGACATCACTGCAGCTATGGCTATGTCCGAACGCGTCCGCTCCATAATTCCTCTGGCTATGTCCTGCTTCCTTCTCATCGGGGCCACAGCGTCCGGCACGTCGAACATAAGCAGCCCGTCGGTGACTTCTTCCATCATCCTGTAGACGGTCATGGCCCTTTCCATGTCCCCGGCCATAAGGCATTTCAGCGCCACCCTTCTGAGCTCTCCCACCGAATCTGCAAGGCCCAGGGCCCATGATTGTTCGGTTATTCCGAGGCCGAGGTTCGTCGGTACGGTCCCGTCCCTCAGCAAGCTCCCGAGTATGGCGGCCTCCGCGTATTCGGACATCGCATCTGCCGCAGGGCCGGAGTAGAGCAGGCAGGGCTCCTCCCCGAGGCCAGATACCAGCCTTCCCACCTCTTCCGCGATCTTCAATGCGTCCTCGGAATAGTCTTCGCCTTCGTGTATTGAATGGATTATCCTCTTCGACCTTCGGATTATGTCCCGGGATGACCGGATGGCGTACTCTCTGCGTTCCTCTGCACGGTTAAAGAATTCCGAGGCCGAAGCGAGCCCCTCTGAAAGACCTTCCATGGGACGGTATGCCCTTAGTTCGGTTTAAAGGGAGGTGAAAAAGGACTCCCTCAGTCTGCTGCGGAACATCTCTTCCTTGACCTTGGAGTCGAACATCGCCATGTCGGGAACAGTAAAATCCAGACCCTCGTAGACCACGTCCCTGAGGGTCAGAGCGTCTGCGCGGGCGACACCGAAGCTTATGTCGTCGCCATTCAGGGCCCTCACCACATCTTCGGTCTCGGCATCGCCCCTTCCGACCGAGGCGATGGCCGACATCATGCGTCTGACCTGGTTCCAGAGGAAGAACCTGGCACTGCAGTCGAAAACGAGTATGTCGCCGTCCTTCCAGATTTCTGCGGATTCGATCTTTCCCGTCGTGGGTTTGTTGTCATATTTGCAGAAACGTACGAAATCATGTTCGCCCACGAAGAGGGAGGCACACTCCCGGGCGCGTTCCGAATCGATTCCCTCGGAAGGCATGACATAGCGGTACTTCCGCACATCCGCATACCTGGGGTTGAAATCGTCGGGGACCCGGGCATAGGAACGGTAATAAACTCCCCTGGACACCGCGTTGAGCGCCTTCAGCAGGACCTCGCAGTCCCCAAATTCCGTGCTGAAGACCGCTACGTTCCCGAGGGCGTTTACCCCGCGGTCCGTTCTGCTTGCGAGTTTCAGATCAAGCTCCTCTGCGGTCGAATCGCATATGGTCTGAAGATTGGAAGATATCTCCCCTTCGACGGTCCGCAGCCCCGGCTGGGCCTGGGACCCGGAGAAGCCCTCTCCGAGATAGGCGACCTTCACGGCCAGGCGCGTCATTTCCCGAGGATCTCTCTCATATGGTCGACCCTGCGCTGGATGAGGTCCCGGGTGCCGATGTCATGCCTGACGAAGATGGCATCGCTCTCCACGAACGACAGGGCGGTCTCGCAGTTCCAATCGGCTCCTTCGAGAGAGTCGTCTATCCCGACCACCCCCACTGCCCTGGAAGTGCCGGTTACCAGGACCCCGTCCCTCATGTCGACGTTGGAGTAGAAAGCCTCGGCGCCGCTCCTTTTCACACCTTCCATGTCCACGGATATCCTGTGTCCCGCTTCGGGCTTCGTCCCGTATCCGCGGGGGACGACATATTTGCACACAGTGGCCTTTTTGGCAAACCTAACCGCTCCCGAAAGCGTTCCTTTGGCCATGTCCCAGCAGATTTTTTCAAAGTTGTCCTCAAGGATCGGCAGGACGTTCATGGCCTCAGGGTCTCCGAACCTGGCGTTTATCTCGATTATCTTCGGGCCGCTCTTCGTGAGCATGAACTGACCGTACATCACCCCGCGGTATGGACATCCCTCCTCAGACATCGCGGAGACTATCTGCTTCATTATATCCAAGGCCTTTCTGCGGTCTTCGACTCCCACGAAGGGGAGAAGGTGGTCCGCATCCGAGTACGAGCCCATGCCGCCGGTGTTCGGTCCCACGTCGCCTTCGTAGGCTCTCTTGTGGTCCTGAACCAACGGCATCGGGGCCACGGTCTTGCCGTCGCAGAATGCCATCTGCGTGAATTCTTCTCCTACGGCCTTCTCTTCGATGATGACCCCGGCCCCTCCGATATTATTCTCGAATATCTCGTTGACATAGCCCATTATGTCCTTCATCGTGTGGATGTGCTCGCCTTGTACTTTGACGCCCTTGCCGCCGGTGAGCCCCACGGGCTTGACCACTATCTCATGGTCCACTTTCTTGAGGTATGTCTCCGTGTCCGCGGGGTTGTCGAAAGCCGCGTACTCAAGGTTGCCGTCCACCTTGTGCTTGCGGACCAGCTCCCTCATGAACGACTTGGAGGTCTCGATCCTGGCCGCCGCCCTCGTGGGCGAGGCGCAGGGCACACCCTCCTCCTCCAGCGCGTCGACGAGGCCCGCCTCCAGGGGCGCCTCCGGCCCCACGAACGCCAGTTCTATGATGTTCTCCTTCGCGAATCTGCAGATCTCCGCGATGTTCTTCTCGTCCGTAAGCAGGTACTTTTTGGCTTTTTCGATTATGCCGGGATTAGAATTCTTCATAACGGCGTAAATGTCCGAACCTGCCCTGTGGAACGCGTCCACCGCGGCGCTCTCCCTGCCGCCGCCTCCTATCGTAAGCACTCTCATCTCTGCACCTCAGAGCTTAAGGGCGGCGACGATCTCGTCCACTCCTTCGTCCTTCTTCGCGCTGCATGTGTACATGGACTTGAGGCCTCCGGTCAGCTTGCTGTAGTCTTCCATGATCACATCCGGGTCGACGTCCACGGCGTCGGCGATGTCCATCTTGTTCAGTATCGCCAGATCGGAGTGGAGGAAAATGCTGTGATGCTTCCTGACCATGTCGTCTCCTTCCGTAGTGGATATGACCACCGCCCTGTAGTCGGTGCCCAGAGGGAAATCTGCGGGACATACGAGGTTGCCCACGTTCTCGATGAAGAGAACGTCGTATCTGCCAAGGTCCATCGTTCCAAGGGCCTTCGCGACGAGGTTCGCGTCCAGATGGCACTCGGAGCCGGTGTTGCAGTTGACGGCATCCATGCCGGACTTCTTCATCCTGGCGAAATCGTCGTCACCGGTCACGTCGCCCGCGATGGCGCATACCTTCAGCCCTTTTGCCCTCAGCTTCTCGGCGAGCTTGATGATCAGGGTCGTCTTCCCCGAACCTATGGACCCCATGAAATCTACGGACCTGATCCCGTGCTCCTTCAGGAGACGGTAGTTCTTATGGGCCAATTTGGCGTTCTCCTTGAGAACGTCGTATTCCATGCCCACCTGTACGAAGTGCATGGAGAGGTCAACACCGTGGCCCGTAATAATGTTAACCACGGGCCTCTCGCAAAAGTCATAAAGACGGAGCATGATGTGGGGCCGTTCAAATGAGCTATTCAGAATCATTATCCAGACTCCTGGCATCTGCAGATGCGTCGGAGGGTTGCAAACTCACAGTCATCTCCAAAGGCCGCAAGTATGAGGGCACCATGATGCCCCACCACGACTTCAGCTCCCCCGACATACTCGTTCTGAAGCTGAAGAGCGGGTACAACATAGGCGTAAGGATGTACGGGGACTCCGAGGTCCGGGTGACCGAGCGGCCTTCCGACAGAAAGAAGGACGTCCCGCCCAGGGAGCCTAAGGATGGATTGAAGAAGCTGGTCCTGATCGGCACCGGAGGTACCATCGCATCATATGTCGACTACAGGACAGGGGCCGTCCAGCCCGCCTTATCCACGTCCGAGCTGGTGAATGCGGTTCCGGAGCTGAGGGGCGTAGCCAACATCGAGGCCAGAGTGCTCTTCTCGATATTCTCCGAGAACATGAATGTGGAACACTGGCAGAAGCTGGCCGAGGCAGTATCCGAGGAGATAAACGCCGGTGCCGACGGGATAATCATACCCCACGGCACCGACACCATGGGATACACCGCCGCGGCCCTGTCCTTCATGCTCGGAGAAGTACCCAAGCCCGTAGTGCTCGTGGGCGCCCAGAGGTCTTCCGACCGTCCGTCGTCCGATGCAACCGGCAACCTGATGGCAAGTGCCAGGTTCTGTGTCGAGGGCGGCAGGGCCGGAGTGTTCGTGGTCATGCACGACACTCATGGAGATGATTCTTTCGCCGTGCACCTGGGGACCCGCGTGAGGAAGATGCACACCTCGAGGCGCGACGCCTTCCGCAGCATCAACGTTCCGCCGGTGGCCCGCATGGACGCCGGAGGAAAGATAGAATTCTCCGGCCCGGGGAGGGCCGTTTCCAAAGGAAAGTCGGCCGTCAGGACGGGAATGGAGAAGAAATGCGTCCTTCTGCAGTCATATCCGGGGATGGACCCGGACATGTTCACCGACGTCCTGCTCGCCAGCAGGGGCGCCGTCATAGCGGGCTCCGGGCTGGGCCATGTGAACGAGAACATGATCCCCGCCATCAAGAAGGCGGTCGATTCAGGTACCATCGTGATCATAACGTCCCAGTGCCTGGGAGGGACGACGAATCTAAACGTATACAATACCGGGAGGGACATGCTCTCCGCCGGCGCGGTTCCCGTGGGCGACATGTTGCCCGAGACGGCATACGTGAAGCTGATGTGGGCCATCGCGAACTCTGCCGGCAGGGAAGAGGCCGTGGAGCTGATGAAGGCCCCGCTCGCCGGCGAGACGGGCGACAGGAGGGTGGCCTGATGGACTATGAAATGATGTGCGGGATAGAGATACACCAGCAGCTGGACACCAAGAAGCTGTTCTGCTCATGCGACACGGTGCTCTGCGACGAGGGGTTCGGTGCGCACTACCGTAAACTAAGGCCCACGACCAGCGAGATGGGGGAGATAGACCGCGCGGCGCTGGCACAGCACGAGAGGCACATGGAATTCAGGTACCAATGCTGCCACGGATGCTCATGCCTGGTGGACCTGGACGAGGAGCCGCCGCATGACGTAAACAAAGAGGCCATGGACGTCTCGCTGGTTTTCGCCTCCATGCTGAACGCGGACATAACCGATGAGATCCACTTCATGAGGAAGATAGTGGTGGACGGTTCGAACACCTCCGGTTTCCAGAGGACGGCATTGGTGTCGACGGGCGGAGAGGTGGAGGTCAACGGAAGGAAGATCTCGATACTGTCGATCTGTCTCGAAGAGGACGCGGCCCGCAAGATGGAGACCAAAGGCAACGAAGTGACCTACAGGCTCGACCGCCTGGGCTTCCCCCTCATCGAAGTGGCCACGGGTCCGGACATGAGGACCCCGGAAGAGGTGATGGAGGTGGCCATGCGCCTCGGCTCGCTGCTCAGGGCGACCAAAAAGGTGAAGCGCGGCATCGGGACCATAAGGGAGGACCTGAACATCTCCATCCCGGGCGGGGCCCGCATCGAGATCAAAGGGGTGCAGGAGCTCAAGATGCTGCCGGACTTCGTGCGCAACGAGGTGAACAGGCAGAAGATGCTCCTGGAAGTGAAGAAGATCCTCGGGAAACGGGGAGTGAAGCCCATAGCCGCCGGAATAGTCGATGCGACGGACGTTTTCAGGGAATGCCCTTCCAAGATCGTCACGGCCGCCATCAAGAGCAAGGGTGCGGTCCTGGCAGTGAAACTTCCAGGCTTCGCCGGGGTCATGAACGGCGAAAACGGGAGGCTGAGGCTGGGAGCAGAGATGGCCCAGCGGGCAAGGACCCACGGGGTCAAGGGCATATTCCATTCCGACGAACTTCCGAACTACGGGATCGACATGGAATACGTCGACGCGCTGAAGGTCTATCTCGGAATATCGTCTCCAGAAGACGCGTTCGTCATATGCGCGGCGCCCGAGGCTACCGCCAGGGAGGCGCTGGTCGCCGCAGTCGACCGTGCCAACGAGGCGCTGAAAGGCATCCCGGAAGAGACCAGGGACCCCCTGCCGGACGGCACCACGAAATACTCGAGGCCTCTGCCGGGAGCGGCCAGGATGTATCCGGAGACCGACGTGCCTCCGACCCTTATAACCGAGGAGAAAGCGGCGGAGATCAGGGCGTCCATTCCTGAATTTCCGGAGCAGATCGAGAAAAGGCTGGTCGAACAGTACGGGATCAACGCCCAGCAGGCCCATCAGATGCTTAGGGAGAGCAACTACGAGCTCTTCGAGAGGCTGGCGGGGGCCCACCGCGGGCTGTCTTCCGTTGTTGCGACCACGCTTACAAACACCTACAGCGAGCTGGAGCGCGAGGGGATAGCGGCCACCGAAATCCCCGAATCCGCGATGATCGGGACATTCGATATGCTGGCACATAGCAAGTTCGCGAAAGAGGCGCTTCCCGACATATTACGAGAGGTGTCCAAGGGCACAACCCCTCAGGCGGCCGTCTCGAAGCTGGGGCTGGAGGCGGTGGAGGAGGACGAGGCGACTAGGATAGTCGCATCTATAGTCAGGGAGAGGGAGGATTTCGTGCGCAGCAAGGGAATGGAGGCCATAGGTCCCCTGATGGGCCCCGTGATGGCCGCGCTCAGAGGAAAGATCGACGGAAAGGCCGCCAACGATATTCTCGCGAAAGAGATCTCAAAGCTTATCGGATGAGGATATCTGCAGCACCCGCAACCGCTCGAAGAACAGCGGTAGCTCCCCGAGGATTTTGACGGAATACGTTGAAAGCAGAGGATCTAACATCTCCCGGTCCATTAGAGAGGATATGACCACCACCACGCGCCATCCCTCCCTCCCGTGATCCTCTGCGCCTCTGAGAAGTTCGGGAAGAGGCCCCAGGCCCCCCTCGCCCCCGGACCATGCCTCGGAAAGTTCGCAATCGTCATCGACCGGCAAGTACGGTAGGTTGAAGACGATCGTATCGAACCTGCCGGAAACGGAACCGTACACGTCCGTTTCGATAACGTCGATATTGATCCCGTTGAGTTCGGCGTTCCTTCTGGTGAGCTCCACTGCGCGAGGGTTGATGTCTCCCGCCGTGACAACCGCTCCCGCCATTGCGCAGTGCAGGGACACGATCCCGGAACCGCAACCTATCTCAAGCACCTTTTCCCCTGCCGCGACATCGAGGCAGCTTATGAGTAACAAGCTGTCTTCCGAAGGCGGATAGACGCGGCTGTCCACCTCTGTCACTATCTCAGGGATATAAAGCATACATTCAAAATATCGGCATCGATGATATATTATGCGGAACAAGCTTAATCGCACTCCCGAATGGAAGAGTATGATTAGACTCGATGTCCTGGCCCCGGGGAGGTTGGAAAGGGACGGCGAGGGCAAAGTGATCAGCGCAGACTCTACGTGCATTTTGATCAGAACCGACAACGGACTCATCGTCGTAGACCCCAGTACAAATTATATGAGGCCGATGATAAAAGACTCCCTCAGGCGTTACGGAGTTATGTTCGGGGATGTCAGCGCGGTCGTCCTTACCCATGCGCATGCGGACCACATACAGAATCTGAGCCTTTTCCCCAAGGCCGCGATATATATCCACGAAGGGGAAGATATCGAAATAGAGGGAGCAATAGTCGTCAAGGAAGAGGAGATGCAGCTCGTGCCCGGCGTCAGACTGGTCCACACGCCCGGGCATACCGAGGGGTCCATGAGCGTTTTCGTAGATGCGGACCGCAGGTTTGTGATCGCCGGCGATGCCATACCGACGGAGAGCAACTACAGGAAGATGTATCCTCCTGCGGTCAACTGCAATGCCGAGGCCGCGTTGCAAAGTATTAAGAAGATAAAGAGATACGCAGACGTGATCATACCCGGACATGGTTTTCCGTTTATGGCCTGAATGTGATTATCATGAACGACGAAGAACTTCCCGAATTCATCATTTTCGAATGCGCGAAATGCCGTGATTTCACGGAGCATGAGATACTGAAAGGAAGGTTCGGCAAGGCATCGGTATCCGGGACCTTCAAATGCACCGAGTGCGGGACAGTTGCTTCTACGACCATACGCCTCCCCGAGGACATAAAGGTCAAAGTCGTTTTCAGCGACGGGGACGTGACGTCGGTAACAGAGACCGTTCTGAAAAGCAATGAGATCGTAGAGAAGGGGGACGAGTTCTTTTTAGACAGCGGCGAGAGGGTCCGTGTGACGCTCATCGACGAGGAATCGGGAAGGAACCCGCGCAGGGCGCAGGCCACGAGGATCAAGTGCCTCTGGGTCAAGCAGTTCGGTGTGCTCAATGTTAAAGTATCTATAAACGACAACCACCGCACCCTTTCGATGGTGGTCGAGGCGGAGCCGGACGACGATTTCACCATCGGCATGACGATACCTTTTGAAGATTTTGACTGCTACGTACATGCGATCAAGACGAAGGACAGGCTCCTAAGGAAAGGTTCCGCGGAAGCCCGCGACATCACCAGGGTCTACGGCAAGATCCGCAAGAAAGAGTATGCCGTAATGGATTTCGACGACGAGTGATCATCCGAATATAATGTCCAGCACATCGGAGATGTTGTCGGAGCGCACCACTGCGTCCGCGGCCTCTACGGTCATCTCGTCTATGGGGTTGAAGGCTATCGAGAGGCCGCTGTTCCCGAACATGCCGATGTCCGTGAAGGAGTTGCCTATGGACACTGTGCGGTCCTTGTCCGTGCCGTATTTTTTCTGGAACTCCCTGACGTTTATTCCTTTGTCCCGCAGGTCTACGTTCATTATCCCCTCTCCGGTGAGGCGACCGCCTTCGCAGGTCTCAAGGGAATCTGCTATGTAGGAGTCGAAGCCGAATTCGTCTGCGATCATTTTCGCGGCTATGTCGATGCCTCCGCTGACTATCACGCACCTCATACCCTCCGACTTCAAGGCGGCGACGGTCCCCTGTATCCCCTCGGTCAGGGGCATCGTCCTGAAAATCCTGGAGATCTTGTCGATGGTGACGTCCGGATCGGCATTTTTCCAAAGGGCTATGTCTCTGCGCATGAACTCAGGTTCGTCTATCTCGCCGGAACAGAATGCGTAGTAGGATTCTCCGTTGTCCACCTCGTACACGTCGTGGACCCATCCCCATGAGCTCCTCTGGGTGGTCAGGGTCCCGTCCATATCGAAACAAACAAGTTCGTAATCCATGGGTCGGGGATGTCAGGGCCCGGTTAAAACTGTGTCCCTCATTGTCTTCTCATGAGCAGTCCTGCGATTATGAAGAAAACCGCCCCGGTTCCGATCAGATATGATATGCTGAACACCGGTGAGACCATCCAGTCTCCGATATAGAGGTCGAAACCCAGAAGGTCCCTGTGCTCCCGGACCTCTCCGAAGGCCGAAAAAGTGGCATCGAGGGCCGGTGTCCCGAGTATGTCCCTGGCCACGGCCGCCGAATGGGTCGCCGGTACGAAGGTCAGGACGGACTGCACGCCTTTTGAGAAGTATCCTATCGGGACGAATGTCCCCGTCAGGAAGCCTATCAGTACGTTCAATACCGCTGCGAAGCCGTCGAAGGCGGCCTTGGACCTGAGCAGTGCGGTGACCAGGAACACGAATGCGCAGGAAGAGAACACCGACGGCACCATCAACACCGCGGCCTGGAGCATCGATATCGCTCCGAACCCGTGCCCGGAAGCAAACATGAACGCTTCTCCGAGTATCAGGAAAACGAAGGTCATGACAAGTCCTATGACGAACGTCGATAGAAGGTATCCCGCGGTGATCGAAAAAGAGCTCACGGGCGCCGATCTCAGGTCGTCGAGCGCACCCGTGTGCCGGTCCTTTATTATCAGGCCCATGGCGGCCACGGACGACGAAACGGGCACGATCCCTGCAAGCCCTGCGATGATCCAGGCGTCGGACATGGCCGCCGCGCCCGGGTATCCTTCGAACCCGGAAACGATCGAGCTCCTGAGTATCGCGATGTACAGGACCAGAACTATCAGCACGCTGAGGGTCGAGAACAAGACCGAAGACCGGTCCCTGAAGAAGATCCTAATCCCTCTTTCGGTAAGGGCGGCGGCCACACGCATATTCTCGGAAAGGTCAGCCATCTCTTCGCCTCCTGTTCATGTTGAACGCCGCCAAAACGAAGAACGCGGCAGCCGTGACCGCAAGTATCGCCGCGCCCGACCATTCGGGGAACATCCAATCTCCGAGATACAGGTCGTAGCCGAGGTCATGTCTGAAAGTCTCCAATTGGACGTCCGGGGCCCCGGAGAACATCTCCGCCGCGGAAGGGCCCGCCAAGATATCTCTGAAAAGCGCGGCGGAGTGGGTGACGGGCAGCATCGAGCAGGCGAAGCCCACCGGTCCGGGGAGCATTCCCAGCGGCACATAGACTCCGGCCACGAACCCAACCATGACGCCTATGATCATCGAAAGTCCGGAAAAACCCCCTTCGCTCCAAATGAACGAAGTAACGAAGAACAGTATGGATGTCGAAGACAAGACGGAGAGGAGGAGCACGCCCAACAGCCGCATCAGCTGTACCGCGCCTATGATCGGTGCGCCTGTCGCCACTATGTACGCCTCGCACAGGACGAGCGTCGTAATCGACATGACGCAGCCGACCACGAAAGTCGACAGAACGTACCCGATGGTAAGGACGTACGCGGATGCGGGCGAGGCCCTGAAATCCTCGGTCCTGCCCGAGTAACGGTCGGAAACGAGAAGTCCGAGAGATCCGGCGGTCGTGGTGACCGGGACGATCGCGAGCAGCCCGCCCACGAGCCAAAGGTCAGTCACTTCCGCCGCGCCAGGCAAGCCGGTGCCGGAGATGAGCGAATCTCTCAGAATGAACGCGTACAGTCCTAGGACCACAAGCGCGCCCATCAGCGAGAAGAATACCGAAGCGCGGTCCCTGAAGAACAACGTAGTGTTCCTTTTGGTCAATGCCAATATCGAAGAAGGCGGCGGCGCTTTTGCGTTGAAGCTCAAATCATAACCTCTCCGGTAATACCGATGAACGCATCGTCCATGGTGCCCATTTTAACCTCGAGCGCATCGATGTACTCTTTGTAACGGAAGATAAGGTCTATCGAATCCTTTGTGCTGGATAACTTGATCTTTATGCGTTCTCCCCCGTCCATCTCGTACTTCACGGAGTCGGCGTCAAGGGCGGACGTCAGCAGGCCGATGTTTTTCGATGAGATCAGAAGGACGTCCGAGCTGTATCTCTCCCTGAGCTCGGAAGGCGTACCGACCGCCGCGATCCTGCCTCTGTTTATGACGACCACCTGGTCTGCGCCTTCGGCCTCCTCCATATAGTGTGTGGTCAGGAATACGGTCATGCCGTCCTCTTTCAATCTCTGGATGGTGTTCCAGATATTCTTCCTGGTCTGCGGGTCGAGTCCGGTCGTCGGTTCGTCCAGCATCAGGATCCTGGGCCGGCTGACCAGGGCGCGGGCGATGTCCGAGCGTCTCCTCTGCCCCCCGGAGAGCTTGCCGTAAGGGCGGTCCAAAAACTCTCCGGCGCCTGCGGCGGCCGATGCCCACAGGACCCTTCTCTCGAGTTCTTCCCTTCCGAGTCCGTAGAGGGCGCCCCTTGTCCTGATGTTCTCCCTTACGGTCAGCAGGGGATCGAGGACCCCGTTCTGGAAGACTATGCCCAGTATCCTCCGTATCTCGGCGTCCTCTTCCCCAATACGGTGGCCGTCGACCACGATCTCTCCCTTATCATGAGCCAGAAGCGTGCATATCATGTTTATGGTGGTGCTCTTTCCGGCGCCGTTCGGTCCCAGGAACGCGAAGAGCTGATTCTCCCCCACGCTGAACGAGATATCGTCTACGGCAAGTATGTCTCCGTAGCTTTTGCCGAGTCCAGCGACCTTGATTATCTCGCGCATGGTACCAGATGGCAGAATTAACGGATAAAATGTTATCCTAACGATTTTATTGTTGGGAACCATGGGAAGGACGATGCTGCTCATCATAGGTACCGGTCACGTTTTCAAGATGGAGGAGCAGGTGCGATTCATCATCAAGAACACCTGGCCCGACGCGGTGCTGGTGGAACTCGACGAGAAAAGGTTCCAGGTGATGGACGGCACATACGAGCATCCCAAGGACCAGAAGCCGGTGAAGATACCCGGGATCTTGAAATCCCTGGGAAAGACCCAGAGCAGGACGGCATCGCAGTTCGGCACCTATGCGGGCATGGAGCTCCTGGAGGCGTGCAGGGCCGGAAAGGCAGCAGGCGCGGAAGTGATGCTCATCGACGGGGATGCGGTGGAGATGCTCCTGAGGATGTGGGACGAGATGTCGCTGATGGAGAAGCTCCGCTGGCGCTTCTCGGGAATGAAGGACAGGAAGTCCTCGAGGAAGGACGTAGAGAAGACCCAGAAGGATTTTTCCGATAACGAGGAAGATTACATGGACGGCATGAGGCGCCGCTACCCGACCATGATGCGGATAATACTTGATGAACGTAACGAGGCGATGGCGGAAAAAATCGTCGAAGCCTCGGCGAGATACAAAAAAATGATAGCGGTCGTCGGGGACGCGCATGTCGAAGGGATAGTCAGGTTGCTTCCCGAGGACATGGACGTAAGGAAAGTGCGCCTGGCGGACATCAGGGACGAACAAAAAATAGGTAAGCTCATGTCCGATATATGGTACGAAAGGCTGGAATGATCCAATGAGAGTTATGCTTCTATCTTACACCCGGGACGCGGACGAGATCTGCGCCGCGGCAGGCAGGTCCTGTTATTCCGAAAAGCCGGCGGACGAGATCCTGGGCAAAGGCGATGCGGAGAAGTCTCTGAGGCAGATCGTTTCCATGGGCCACCACTCCGTGATAGAGCATGCGGTCTTCACGTTCTCAGTTTCGGGAGTGTCCAGGTCGCTGACCCATCAGCTGGTAAGGCACCGTATAGCTTCGTTCTCTCAGCAGTCCCAGAGGTACGTTCCGCTGAGGGAGCCCACATACGTCGTCCCGCATACCGTGGGCAACGACCCCGAGGCCCTGAGGGTATACGAAGAGGCAATGGAGAAGATATGGGACGCATATTCCAAACTGATAGAGAGGGTCCCGGCCGAGGATGCCAGGTATATACTTCCCAACGGCTGCACCACCAACATAACAATAACCATGAACGCCAGGGAGCTGCTGCATTTCTTCGACCTCAGGTGCTGCGAGAGGGCCCAGTGGGAGATACGGGAGATGGCGGACGAGATGCTCAGGCTATGCAGGGACGTTTCCCCGACCATATTCGGGGATGCCGGCCCCCCTTGCGCAAGGGGCCCCTGTCCGGAAGGTAGCAAGTCTTGCGGGCATCCGAAAAGAGTTAAAAAGCCTTAAATAGGGATTATACTTAATCGGGTCACTCGGTGAAAGATATGGGAAGGATAAGACCCACATACATCAAGAGAGTGTCCATTGAGCTCCTCAACAAGTACCCCCAGGCATTCAGCAGGGACTTCGAGAACAACAAGGAGATGGTGAGCACCCTCACAGACGTAACCTCGATTACGATGAGGAACAGGATCGCTGGATACATCTCGCGCTATCTGTCTCACCCTGAGGTTTAAACACCCTTAGTCGCAAGACTTTTTCCGCACTTTTTGCTCGCGTGGGGTAGCTTGGATATCCTGAGAGATTGCGGATCTCTTGACCCGGATTCGAATTCCGGCGCGAGCGCCACGTTCGGTTCAGCTGACGGATTCCTTAGGCCAGATCTTATCGGTAATCTCGGAATCTCCAGGCGGCAGTATTCCTGAGATCTCTTCCTCCGGCACTTCGAAAGCCTTCGCTATATCGGAGGCGGTCTTCTTGTTCTTGCCTCTTCCGGGCCTGATGACGAAGTATTTCTCCGATGCCCCCTCGATCACGTCCCTGGGCCCGCACATAACCTTGCGGTTGCCCTGGTGGTCCACCTCTCCGACCGCGAGCTCGGTCTGGATGTGATATTCGTAGTTCCTTTTACCTCTGACAATGAACGCTCCGCGGGGGACGAACTCTCCGGGATTGGGAGTCTTGCTCACCTGGTCCGGATGGACCCAGAATGCGCTGCCGTCCGACATCGCGGAGACCCATGCCTTGGAATGGCAGAAGGCGAAAACGCAAGCCTGCTTCAGCTCTTCGGGGGAGGCGGCGGAACCTTCCTTAAAAACCACCGAAGGTGCGCCGTGGATGTCGGCGTGCACGTAGACGTCCCCGTCCTTGAGATGCTTCTTGACGATGTTGTCGTTGCTGTGGGCGTCCCTTCCCGCTATGACCAGCTTTCCGGAAGGAGTGAAGAACCACTTGTAGCGGTCGAACCAGAACTGTTTGGTTGGCTGTGCGCGAGTAAGTGCCAGATGTCTCTCTTTCGCGAATCCTTTCTCTTTTCTTTCAAGCTCTTCGCGGCTCAGATCCAGGGCATCGAGGGCCCTCTTCCCTTTGTCTCCGATATCCTTCCCCTTCTGGTATATGGCCGAGGCGTTGGCGTCGACGCCTTTGGTATAGTCCAAAACCACCTTCTGTCCTCCGAGGGACGCGGTCACCGTGTTCTTGGACGGGTCTATGGAAGAGACGAAAGGGATCCTCATCGCGCCCTCTGACAATTTGTCCCAGGTGAGCCTCTTAGATTGCTGTTCCAGAACGGCGAGGAGCTCTTTTGCCTTCTGATAGTCGGTGTAAAGCGCGTCGGCTTGAAGCCTGAACTCTTCCGCGTCCATCTCGTATTCTGCGATGGTCTCTTCCTGTTTCTCGATCCTACGTCTGAGCTTTAGGATGTCTGGGTCCACGTAGTCCTCGACGGCCGTCTCCTCCGTCTCCCTGAGCATGGCGCAGATCGCCAGCGACATCGTCTCGTAGCGTTCCGCATCGGCTTCCCCGTAGGACATCAGCCTCACGGGTGCCAGGTCTACGATCTTGCCGTCCTTGCGGTATGCTGTGGGCTCGGGGCTGGACGCGGCCGAAGAAACAAGCTCGCCTATCTTTTCGAATACGGTCTTCAGCATATCGTCGCCTACAGATCCGGCGGGGGCCCTCTTGTCGGCCCCGGCGCGGACGCAGATCTCCTCGGCGTACTGTCCGCCCAGGTTGACCGATGTGGCGAGCGTCCTAACAGTATCGGAATCGGAGGACCTGAACAAGGTCGCAAAGTCTTCGAACGTGGACACTCCGGGCTCGAACCGCGGCCTGGGCATGACATATTCCTCTCCCGGCCTGGCGGCCCTGTCCCTGTAAGTCTTGTGTATAAGGCAGTTGACGATCTTCCCTTCCGATACGAGGAGGACGTTCCCCCCGCCGAATATTTCGAAGATCAGCTGATAGTCCGTCTCGCCTTTCTTCAGATCCATTACCACGACGCGGTCGAACCCCGTCTGTACGGTCTTACCGATCCTGGCATTGTCGAGGTATTTGCGCATGAAGGACGCGAAGGACGTGGGAAGAACGGGGGCCTCCGGCTTCACGGGCGGCATGTGGAGCCACTTTTTGTCTTTGAAGAAAAGCTCCTTCTTCCCGCCGGTGACGCTTATCCGGAAAAGCACGTTGCCCGGGCCCCAATGGAATATCTTGTCCATGTGGGCACCTTCTAGGGCGGACATCTCCGATACCACGGAACGGACGTCCAGGGAGCTCATCTCTTTCTTCATGGGATGACGTTAGGCGCATTCATCTGATATAGTTTCTTCAATTCGGAGGAAAAGCGCGTAAACCGCACGTTCAGCCATGCAGGGCAATACCAGAAACCTTTATCAATCATATATGGATAAGGCACCCCACAGGCCGCTGTGGCTAAGGGGTATAGCGACGCCTTGGTAAGGCGTAGGTCGAGGGTTCAATTCCCTCCAGCGGCTCCATTTCTCCCCCCTCTTTTAAGCGCGCTCTGTTATGCTCCGTCATGGAACCGGGGCCGACGGATATCCTCGTTTTTGTGCTCTTTGTCGTCATCGGTGCGGTGTTCGTATGCTTGGGTGCCAGAGCCGTGCGCGTGTAGTCCCGCCCATGGGGCGGAGGGCACGGGCCGACCCCTCTAGGATGGAACAAAAAGAAAACGCACGGCAAGTTCCGGATGAAAAGGTCCCATTTGTTTCTCATCCCGGGAGGGGCCCCCTGATATACGTAGCGATATTGCCAACCGGTTTAATACCGGCGGGGCTCGCCATCGCCACCGTGATGCCGGCGGCGATGGCAGTCTTTTCCTTGAACGGACATCGGAACCGAAGATTCAGTCCATCCGGTATATCACGAAGCCGGACCATATCTTCGGGAAGAAGTATGTGGTCTTCTTGGGCATGCGTTTGCCCTGCATCGAAAGGTCCCAGACGGTCTCCAGGTCCGGCCTGTTGAGGACGATGGCAAGATCGTAGCCTCCGGCGGACATCTTCTCGTTCACCGATGTCAGTTCCGCATCGTAGTCCACCTGGGATTTCCCCTCGTCCCACTTATAGACGTCCTTCAGTATCTTCTCCTGGGCCACATAGGTGTCCAGGGCCCAAAGTCCCTCTCCCGGATAACGGGCAAGATAGCATTTTCCGGAACGGAACCTGAGTCCCATCATCCAGTTCCCCAGGTCTTTCTCCATCTCCTCCGCGGAGACCTCTTCCATCTCCAGGGATTCGGACATCTTCCTGATCGCATTCTTCTCGGAGATGCTCTCCGTCTTCACGAGGCGGTGCGTCGGCCAGATGGACAGGCCGGGGTCCGATGAGGATACGAGGGTGGCGAGGACGTAGCCTTTCTTTTCCGAGCCCCGGTTCTCCTGGGAATATGCCAGGGCCGTTTCGTACCTGTGGTGGCCGTCCGCGATCAGCATCTTCTGGTCGCTCAGTTCGTATGTTATCTCGTTGCAGATCTTCTCGTCGCTCAGACGGGAGTACCTGTGCTCCACGCCGTCGTCGTCCACGTATCTGTAGACGAGAGCGGCGTTATCCCGTATCTTCCTGTTAAGCTCGGGTCCGAAGGAATCGTGAATGCCGAATATGGATTCCAGATGGGACTCCATGTCCCTAAGGAGGTTGAGGCGGTCGGCCTTCACCTTGGAGAAGGTCTCCTCGTGGGGAACCACGTTGCCGTCCTCGTAAGGTTCGGTCTTGAGTATCCCGACGATGCCCGTGCGGGTCATCTTTTCCCCCCCGTCCTCGAAGGTCTGCTCGTATATGTAGAACGATTCCGCGTCCTGTTTAAGCGAACCGTCCGCCATCCATCCGTCCAATTCGCGCCTGGAGCTGCGATATCTCCTGTCCGGGTCCGGGTTGAGCGTCAGCCGGGTGATGTTATGGGCTTTGCTCTGAAGCTTTACAAGATAGGACGGATCGATGACGTCGTAAGGGGGACTGATCCTGTCTCCGATGGAATCTCCGGCCGAAATCGCGGGCCTGTATCCTGGGAAAGGTAAGAATGTAACCATATTTGCTCGCTCAAAGCATATATTACGGCTATATCAAATAACCGCGGTTACTTAGCAGATCCTGGGTACGGGGTCGCCGATGGGGGGCTCCAGTATGCGTCTCCCGCCGACCTCTGTCCTCAGCATCACTCTTCCGTTGCCCTTGCCTGCATATCCTATCAGCGAGGCGTCCCTCCCTTCCGGGGTGGACCGCAGGGCCTTCAGCACCTCGTCCGCCATCTCGGGGACGCAGGACACCACGCACTTGCCCTCGTTGCCTATGCTCAGCGGATCAATGCCCAGAAGGTCGCATGCGTTTACGACGCCGTCCCTCAGGGGGATGGACTGGTAATCGACCTCGATGTCCACGCCGGACTTGGAGGCAAGCTCGTTCAGAGTGTTCGCCAGACCTCCGCGCGTGGAATCCTTCATGGTAACTATGCCACCGGCCTTCAGCGCCTTCTCGATCATCATGTTCAGAGGTGCCACGTCGCTCTGCACCTCGCTTTCGAAACCGTACCCTTCGCGGAAGGACATCAGGGCGATCCCGTGGTCCCCGACGTATCCGGAGACGATGATCGCATCGCCGGGTGCGATGTTCGAGTCCGTGCACCAGTTCCCCGTCACGGTTCGGTACTCCTTAGCCTTGGCGAAGTTGGCGTCCAGGTACTCGGACCTCCTTCCAACCGCCGAGGTGGCCATGAACATCTGGTCTACAGCGCCCGCTTCGACGACCTTAGTGTCCCCGGTCTCGATGGGGACCCCGCATTCCTGGCACGTCCTTCCCGCGCTCGACATGACCCTGTCGACGATATCGGTGTCGAGGCCCTCCTCTATTATTGTCGAGCAGCCCAGAGCGAGAGGTGTCCCTCCCATGACCGCGATGTCGTTTACGGTGCCGGACACCGAGATCCTGCCCAGGTCGCCTCCGGGGAAAAAGAGCGGTTTGACGGTATGACCGTCGATGGTGAAGACGATGCCGTCCACAACGGCGGAGTCGTCCATGGAATCCAGCGGGACGTCCGTTTTCACTTTGGGGAAATGACAGATGATGTGTTTCGACAGGAACTCCTGCATCGCTTCCCCGCCGGCACCGTGATTCAATACGACCTTGGTCATCGTTGCGTGATGAAGGAACGTGGATAAAGACTTGTCCCGGGAGGGCTTTGGAACGGATAATAAAAATAAGGCTTCGACGGTAGCGGCCCTACGGACCCTTGGGGTAGCGGATTATCCTGTTGGCCTTCGAAGCCGATGACCCGGGTTCGAATCCCGGGGGGTCCGCCATTTTTTTAAGACGCCGTCGGCGGAGGCGATGAAAGGGGCCGGAGGCCCCGCCTTTACCTTTCGTGTGCGGAATACAGTCCTGACACGCTCGAGATGGCCAACGTGCCCTCTGGACTTCTCTGATGAGCTCGCTGTATGTGAAGCCGTCCCTGAGGTCGAGCACCCTGTTCACGGCGAATATCTGGAGGGTGTAGGTGTGCCTCCCATCGGTTGGCCACATGCCCCCGTACCTCACGTCCGTGAACCCTCCTTCGTGGCCGCTGTAGCTGCTGTAGCCCTGCAGGAAATCCGTGGCCGTGAGGCTCTCGTTCTCCTCGACCTTCGTCCTCCTCAGGTTGGCTCCCATCCAGTTTATCCATGCGAACCCGAGTTCGGGAACAGTGTCGTAGTCGATCAGGATGAATGCAAAAGATACCGTTCCCTCCGGCGGGTTAATAATTTCGAACGGAATGGAGCGGCTGGGCACAACGTCATATATGAACTCGCTGCCCCTCGAGCCGAATCTGTCCTCGAACCAGCCGTCAACGATACCTGAGCTGAGCACCTTCATCCATATTCCCCATGTATGGTGTCTTCAGTCGTTTATTTACATTTGTCCGATTGGATTATTTTTTTTCTTTGGGCGCGCGGCCCGAAATGAAGAACCTGTCCCCGTCTCCCGGAGGATTAGTTTGAAGAAGCGTATAGTATGGGTTGTCGAAAGGAGAAGAGATATAGTCGTCCAGCTCCGGGTCCATGCTCCTGAGGATGGTGATCAGCGTGTCCCTCATGTGAAGCAGGTCTTCAGTTTCAACATTCCCGAAGTACTCTTCCATCTTCGAGTCTTCGAAATCCATCACGCGCTCGGCCAGATTCCTGCCCATTTCGGTGAGGTGGATCTTGTATCTCCGGCTCTGAGGGGTCTTGCGGTCGTTATACACGTACCCTTCCTGCATGAGGGTCTTGATGACCCTGCTTGTGTTGGCCACGTCGTAATCTAGGAACTTCGATAGCTCCACCATTGTCTGTCCGTCTTTCAGGTTCAGCGCTACAAGGTATATGGTGTGAGCGCTGGTCAGCCCGGTGTCTGCTATCTCTTCGTTGACGTTTTTCCTCATTATCTTCGTAACACGGTCGAAGAATATCGGAAGGAAAGAACTCCAATAGGGACTCGTCCAGCGTCCGCCGCTCATACCATTCACCAATGCTAACGGGTTATTATATTTATGTAAATATTGCGCGAGGACAGCGTTTTTAGGGTCAAGCCCGGGAGGAAAAAATACTATTCCCCGCGATCGTGCGGTTACCCGCGCGATATCATATGATATATCTATGTGTATTTAACTGTTGAGTTGTCAATATAATTATTCATAATGTCGCAATAATAAGCACAAATGTACAATTTTTTCTTATTTTTATCCTCATCAATATTAAAATATCGAAATAATGAGCAAATCGGTACGTCAAAAATATAGAGTAAGCTTTGACATATCAACCTATATATTGAGTTATCAATAACATTAAATATCGTAGAACAGATGTTTCATCCACACGTGCATCGTAAAAAGTGCATGCAAGGGGGAGACGCCCTTGGACAGATCTTCGGGACGTAACGTCTGGAAACCGTTCGGAGCACCTCTGAAAATTAACATAGAAGGACTGCTCGGGCTAAAGATCAACAGTTGCGAGCATTTCGGAAACATGTTGAAGAGATAAGAGGTATTAGCATGGTAGCAAACGCAGAAAGCATTGTAAAAGAAAAAAAAAGAACCGCATCAAGTGGGGTTTCTTCTGGGCCATAATGTGCGCTGTCCTCTGGGGGATGGGCTATGTCCCGCTGACGATCCTCTGGGGCGGTCACCCGCTGCAGCAAAGCCATGGTCGAAGTGGCCAAGGTCGACGGAATT
>ENA-UOOK01000041-UOOK01000041.1-fermentation-metagenome-genome-assembly--contig:-NODE-41-length-124221-cov-12.172310_pt1 | contig 124221 bp, 120 predicted proteins | sample MGYA00245777_ERZ724023 | MGnify/ENA primary metagenome ERZ724023 (study PRJEB28704, sample SAMN03018312) | fermentation metagenome | biome: anthropogenic terrestrial biome; feature: soil... | reverse complement strand
TGCATGTGTTAGGCACGCCGCCAGCGTTCGTCCTGAGCCAGGATCAAACTCTCATTTGAAAGTTTGTCTAGCTCTTTGCTGACTATTTTCGATTTGCTTCATTTCTTCCACAAATCTTTGAATTGATTCTTTGTAATTTATTCAAAGTCTCACACTGTTTAATTATCTAGGTTCAATCGACCTAATTAATGTTTTAGGTCATTGCGTCTCGCTTAACGACGCCTAATTATTATATCAAATTTTTATACTTAAGTCAACTACTTTTTAATATTTTTAAATTTGTTTTTTGAAAATATTATTAAGTTTTTTTGCAGTCAACTTTTATAATATTACACGCAATTGTATTAAATGTCAACACTTTTTTGAATTATTTTTTTAACTATTATTTTTAGCTAAAACTAAGACTTCCTCAACCTTAATATACTTTAACCCTAATCGTTTTAACTCTTATTTTCTAATTCTTAAACCACTTTTTAAAACCAAAGGTCGTTTAGAGGCAATACTTATACTGCCCGATGATGACGTAATCAGTAATCTTGGGTCAATAAAGGCAGAATATTCATTGCAGGAGTTATTCTGGAACGAAAGTTAAGAATCTATGTTTAATGACCCTAGAAACTCTTCACTCTTCATTATCTTTTCAATTGTGAATTGTGAATTGTGAACTGTGAACTGTGAACTGTGAATTGTAATCAACTATCTTTTTCATCTTTCTTTTTTATCATTACTTCCTCAATTAGACCATCTTCTGATGCTTTTACCACCTTTATCTTTAAATCACCTGAAGTGAATTCAGAGCCTTCTGTCACAGGAACGCATGCTTCATCTGCTAATCTACATACTAATCCTCCAACTGTATAACCTTTATCAACAGGTATATTATATTTAGTTCTTTTAATTATATCTTCAACTTTAGTAGAAGCGGAATATACATTTTTACTTCTTTTTATAATGTCTTCTTTATCTTCCGGTATTAGAAATTTTAGTATTGCAAATACAATTGCAATAGCTATTGTCCCTAGAACTAAATCCTTCATCGTATGTGAATAGATCAACATCTTTCTAGCTATTACAAAGAGTATCAGCTCCATAATAGCTTTAGTAGAATGATTGATTATCATCAGCATAAGTTCTACCCCTACTATCAAAACCAATGCATAAGCAAGAAATGATTGAAATATCTCATAAGATTCCGGTGCGTCTGCTACAAAAATTGCTGGAAAATATCTAAATAAATCTATCAATCCAATAATTACACCTATTGCGATTAAAGCAGTAATTATCATTTCTAAAACATAAGTTAATTTTTCTAATTTATGCTCTATTAAAAAGTTTTTCATTTCACATCTCCCAATAAATTTAATTATTTTAATCAATCAATGTTTTCTCAATTTCCTTTCTTAATTTCTCCAATACCCTTTTTTCAATTCTTGATACGGTCATTTGAGAAATATTTAAACTCTTAGCTATATTTACCTGAGTTTTTTTATTAAAATATCTTTCAATCAATATCTGTTTTTCCACATCATTTAATTTTTCCATAGTCTTCATTAAAAAGTCATTGTTTTCAATCTTACTAAAGTAATAATCATCCTCACCTATCAATTCAGCTAAATTTATATCCTTATCATCATTGTTAGAATCATATGTTACATCTAAAGATTGTGGTGTATAAACTTTGCTTGCTTCCATGGCTTCTAACACTTCTTCTTCTGTTGAATTCAAGTATTCAGCAATATCTTCTATGGTAGGAGATCTTTGCAATTCTTGGCTTAAATAAACCTTGGCATTATTTATTTTTTTTGATAATTCCTGAATTCGACGGGGTACCCTGATTGTCCAACCCTTATCTCTGAAATATTTTTTTATTTCTCCAATTATGGTAGGTGTTGCAAAGCTTGAAAACTCATAACCTTTATCTATATCAAACCTATCGATAGCATAAATAAGTCCTATACATGCTACTTGATAGATGTCATCATATTCAATGCCTCTATTAGCATATTTTTTAGAAAGAATTTCAGCAATGTATAAGTGCTTTTCTATCAAAATATCTCTTGTTTCTTTATCCCTTGTTTCGCTATAATATTTAAATAGATCCTTTATATTCATTTTTTCTTTGTCTTTTAAATTTCCATTTTCATAGTAGTTCTTATTTATCATAGACTACCATCCTTATTTAATATATTTTGTCATCTCAATACCTTCATCAGTAAAGTCAACTTTGTCCATTAATGATTTTATAATTAAAATTCCAAGTTCTCTATCTTTTTTTTCTTCTATTTCTTTTGGTATATTATCTTTACAATTTGAAACCTTTATTGTTAATTTATCTATATAGGATTCATAAACAATAGATATTGAACCTTTATGACAAAATTGTAATGAGTTGATACATGCCTCTCCTATAGATACCTTAATATCTTCTATGGTGTCAAAATCAAATCCTAATTTATTTGCTAGAGAAGAGGTTGTAAGCCTTACCATACTAATATAATCAGGTTTATTTGGTATTGTTAAAAATACAGAATCATTATTCATCATTTTCACTCCTAATTATAAATAGCTTGTCCAGTTCAGTTATATCAAATAGTTTTCTTATATTGGGTTTAATATTTGATAGGTAGATTTTTTTATTATCTTCTTTAACTTGCTTTAAAATACCTATCAATGCTCCTAAACCTGTGCTATCAATATATTCAAGCTTCTTACCGTCAATTAACAAATCCTTCTTTTCTTTATTATATGAATCTAAAACTAATTCTTTAAATCTAGTTGAACTATATATATCCATATCTCCTTCTGGAATTATTACCAAAAGATTATCTTTTTTATCTACGTTAATCAAAGTATTTAATGACATTAAACCACCCCTATCCATTCAATTTATTTAATTTTATAACATATATACATTAATGTAAAGTGAAAACAAAAGGAAATCCCTTAAAGAGATTTCCATCAATATTACTCACCTACATATTTTGCAACTGCCATAACCTTATCATCTCCATCAATTTTCATAAGAGTTACTCCTTGTGTATTTCTTCCCATTGCGGATATATCATTGGTATTGAGTCTAATTATAATACCACTTTGTGAAATCATCATTATTTCATCGTTTTCATATATAACTTTTGCTGAGACTATATCACCTGTCTTGTCTTTTATATTATATGTGATTAGACCCTTACCACCTCTTTTTTGAGTTTTATATTCGTCTAAAGAAGTCCTTTTTCCAAAACCCTTTTCAGCTATTACCAATAAATATTTACCTTTTTCAACTAATTCCATAGCTACGACAATATCATCGTCATTCAATGTAATAGCTTTTACACCAGTGGCATTTCTACCCATTTCTCTTACATCATCTTCGTTGAATCTAATGGCCATGCCTTTTTTAGTGACTAAAATCAATTCCCTTTTTCCATCAGTCATCTTTACACTTATTAGTTCATCATCTTCTCTCAAATTTATAGCAATAATTCCATTTTTCCTAATATTTGTAAATTTCTCCAAGCTTGTTTTTTTAATTATGCCTTTCCTTGTGACAAATACTAAATTACATTCCTTATTAAATTCTTTAATAGGTATTATCGAACTTACTTTCTCATCATTTGAAAGATTTAAAAGATTTATAATAGCTGTTCCCTTTGCTTGTCTTCCAGCATCAGGTACTTCATAAGCTCTTAATGAATAAACCTTTCCTTTATTTGTTATAAATAGAAGAGTATCATGGGTAGATGTTATAAAGAGATCTTCAACGAAATCTTCTTCCCTAGTTGTTAAAGCTATAATACCCTTTCCGCCTCTCTTTTGAGGTCTATATGTGCCTTCAGGCATTCTCTTTATATAGCCAAAATGAGTTAACGTAATTACTACATCTTCTTCTTCAATCATATCTTCAGCGTTAATTTCATCAGCAGATGGCATTATACTGGTTCTTCTCATATCGCCATACTTTTCTTTGATCTCTAATAATTCTTCTTTGATTATATTTAAAATCATTCTTTCACTTGCCAATATTGCCTTTAATCTATTGATTTCCTTAATTAAAGCCTCATATTCCTCTTCTAACTTATCTCTTTCTAACCCGGTCAATCTTCTTAATCTCATATCCAATATTGCTTGTGATTGTTTTTCTGAAAGACTGAAATTTTCCATAAGTCTTTCTTTTGCAGTGCTATCATCCTTTGAACTTCTAATAATCCTTATAACTTCGTCAATATGATCTAATGCAATTTTTAAACCCTCAACAATATGAGCTCTTTCTTCTGCCTTATTAAGATCAAATTGAGTCCTTCTTACTATGACTTCTTTTTGATGCTCAATATAATGATGTAATACTTCCTTTAAATTTAATACCTTTGGTTCTCCATTGACCAAAGCCAGCATTATAACTCCAAAAGTAATTTGTAATTGTGTATGTTTAAAAAGATTGTTTAAAACCACATTGGGATTCGCATCTCTTTTTAGTTCTATAACAATCCTCATACCTTCTCTATCGGACTCATCTCTTAAATCTGAAATACCTTCTAGTTTTTTCTCCCGTACATATTCGGCAATTTTTTGCAATAAATTTGCCTTAATAACTTGATAAGGTAATTCCGATACTATAATTCTATGTTTTCCTTTATTTGTTTCTTCTATCTCCGCAACAGCTCTCAATATGATTTTTCCTCTGCCGGTTCTATAGGCAGATTTGATTCCTTCTTTCCCCATTATATGAGCACCGGTTGGAAAATCAGGACCTTTGATTACTTTCATCAAAGCTTCAATATCTGTATCCGGATCATCCAATAAAAGTACTATTCCATCAATTACTTCTCTTAGATTATGTGGTGGAATATTAGTTGCCATCCCAACTGCAATACCCGATGATCCATTGACTAATAAATTAGGAAATCTGCTGGGTAAAACAATTGGTTCTTTTAAAGTTTCATCAAAATTGGGTCTGAAATCTATGGTATCCTTACCTATATCCCTAAGCATTTCTTGAGATAACTTGGTCATTCTAGCTTCCGTATAACGCATGGCTGCCGCTCCATCACCGTCAACAGATCCGAAGTTTCCATGACCGTCAACCAATAGATACCTTGTATTAAAATCTTGAGCAAGTCTAACCATAGCATCATAAACGGAAGTATCACTATGTGGATGATATTTACCTAATACGTCTCCAACTATTCTGGCAGATTTTCTATATGGTTTATCAGGTGTCGTACCCAATTCATCCATGGCATATAATATTCTTCTATGAACAGGCTTTAAACCATCTCTTACATCCGGGAGGGCGCGACTTACTATTACACTCATAGAATATTCCAAATAGGACTTCTTCATATCTTCTTCTATATTAACATCCAATAATTTGTTGTGTTCAGTATCCATTAATTTCCCTCCTATATATCCAGATTTTGTACAAATTTTGCATTTTCTTCAATAAATTCACGTCTTGGCTCTACCTTATCCCCCATTAGAGTTGTAAAGATTTCATCAGCATTTATATCATCACTTATTTGAACCCGCAATAAAGTTCTGGTTTCCGGATCCATCGTAGTGTCGAATAACTGATCTGCATTCATTTCTCCAAGACCTTTATATCTTTGAATACTGTAATTTGTTCTTCCCAATTCATTTAATATATCATCAAGTTCCTTATCGCTATAACAGTATACTTCTTTTTTACCTTTAGTTACTTTATACAAAGGCGGTTGGGCAATATAGATATGCCCTTTTTCTATCAGTTCCTTCATGTATCTGTAGAAAAAAGTCAATAATAAAGTTCTGATATGTGCACCATCTACATCGGCATCTGTCATTATAATTATTTTCCCATATCTTAATTTTTCAATGTTGAAATCACTTCCAATACCGGTACCGAAGGCTGTTATCATGGCTTTAATTTCTTCATAACCTAAAACTTTATCAATTCTTGCCTTTTCAACATTCATTATCTTACCTTTTAACGGTAAAATTGCCTGATATTTTTTATCTCTTCCTTGTTTAGCACTACCACCTGCCGAATCCCCTTCCACCAAATATATTTCATTTTCAGATAAATCACTGGACTGGCAATCTGCCAATTTTCCGGGCAATGTAGTATTATCTAGAATGCTCTTTCTCCTAGTCAACTCTCTAGCCTTTCTAGCTGCATCTCTAGCCCTTTGAGCACTTACTGCTTTATCTAATATTATCTTGCTGGCCTTAGGATTTTCTTCTAAATAATTATTTAAATAGTCATAAATAAGTGAATCAACAATTCCTCTGGTTTCACTATTTCCTAATTTACTTTTTGTTTGTCCCTCAAATTGCGGATTAGGCAATTTTATGGATAAAACAGCAGTTAATCCTTCTCTAACATCTTCACCTGAGAGATTTTCTTCCTTTTCCTTTAAAAAGGAATATTTTCTTCCGTAGTCATTTATAGCCCTTGTGATTGCAGATCTTAATCCTGATAAATGGGTGCCGCCTTCAATTGTGTTGATATTGTTTGCAAATGTATATATATTTTCCGTATATCCATCTGTATATTGTAAAGCCAATTCTACAATTGTTGAGTCTTTTTCAGATTCGAAGTATATAACGTCTTTATGAATCGGAGTTTTATTTTTATTTATATATTCCACAAAAGACTTAATTCCACCTTCATAATGAAATTCCTTTAATATATCATTTCTTTTATCATTTAATATTATTTTAATTCCTTTGTTCAAAAATGCCATTTCTCTCATTCTGAATTCCAATGTTTCAAAGGAAAATTCTATAGTTTCAAAAATACTTTTATCAGGCATAAAATGAATTGTAGTACCTGTAGAATCTGAATTCCCGATAACCTCGAGCTCCGATACTGAAATTCCTCTTTCAAATCGTTGCATATATTCTTTACCATTTCTTCTTACCTTTGCTACCAACCACTCCGAAAGTGCATTTACTACTGATACACCAACTCCATGTAAACCTCCGGATACCTTATATGCGGAGTTATTAAATTTCCCTCCCGCATGTAATATAGTTAAAACAGTTTCTACAGTAGATTTACCGGTTTGAGGATGAATTTCTACAGGTATTCCACTACCATTGTCCTCAACCGATACAGAATCATCATCATATATAGTTATTTTAATAGTATCACAAATACCTGCTAATGCCTCATCTATGCTATTATCTACTACTTCATACACTAAATGGTGAAGCCCCTTAGGTCCTGTACTACCAATGTACATACCGGGTCTTTTTCTTACTGGCTCTAAACCTTCCAATACTTGTATATCTTTTGCGGTATAATGTCTCCCATTATTGTCATTAGCTTCTTGTACCATCTACGCTCTTCCCTCCAATTCTAGTTAACTTGCAGTTAATCATTATTTTAAATCACTTTTCCATCTTCTATAATAAATACAGATTTTGATAAGTCGTTAACTGCATTTAAATCAACAGCATCTGTAACTGTAATAAAAACTTGCATATTTTTGAAAGAATTTGATAAAAATTTTCTTCTATCTTCATCTAGCTCGGAAAATACATCATCTAAAAGCACCACAGGATAAACTCCAAAATACTTCTTTATATATTCTACCACAGATAATTTAATTGACAAAACTAATGTTCTTTGCTGTCCCTGGGAGCCATATATTTTTACATCTTTATTGTTAATTAACATCAATAAGTCATCTCTATGAAGCCCGATTTCAGTTGTTCCATATTCTATATCCCTATTTAAATTGGACTTCAATAACTTTAAATATTCTTTCTCAATACTTTCTTTATCAATTAATCTAGGAATATTGGAAAAATATTTTAATTCTACGCTTTCTTTATCACAAGTAAGATTTTTATGGATAGGATTTATAAGTATATTCAATTCATTTATGAATTTATCACGCTCTATTATAATACTTGTACCAAGCTTTGACAATTGAATGTCAAATACATCTATTAAATTCACTAAATCTTTTTTTATTCTGCAAGTTTTTAATAAATTGTTTCTTTGCATTAAAACCTTATTGTATCTTATTAGATTATAACTATATACGGGTTTAATTTGAGAGATACTTGCATCTAAAAAATTCCTTCTTAACAAAGGTCCCTCTTTGATCATTTTTAAATCATCCGGACAAAATAATACAGAAACTAAACCGGTATTAAGTTCCTTATAGTTTTTTAGCTCTGACTTGTTTATTCTTATTCTTTTTGGTTTATCTCTTTCCATCTTGACTTCAATGAACTTTTCCAGATTGTTAAGTTTTGTATTAGCACCTATATATGCTTGTTCTTTATTGAAATTGATCAATTCTCTATCTTTAGTCGTTCTAAATGATTTACCATATGAACATATATATAAAGCCTCAATTAAATTGGTTTTGCCTTGAGCATTTTTCCCCATAAATATATTTATATTATCATTAAATTCCACATTTAAATTATAATAATTTCTAAAGTTAATAAGTCGCAGATTCTTTACATTCAAAAATTACACCCCTTAAGGATTTATATAATAATGAATTTATCAAAATTTTCTATATCCACTATATCATTTTTCCTTAGCTTTTTTCCACGTTCAAATACTTTCTTATCATTTACCTTAATCAATCCATCAGCTATCATTATTTTAGCATGTCCCCCAGTCTGAACTACATTGACAAGTTTTAAAAATTGATCAAGCTTTATATATTCGGTTGAAATAGATATTTCTTTCATAATTACCTCCAAAACAATTCACGATTTCAATTCACAATTCACAGTTCACAATTCACAATTATTAGGGTTGAGCTATAGGGTCTTAATCAGAAGATAATCTTTTATCTCTTCTCTTACCTAGATAAATTCCTTTACCCTATTACCTATTACCTATTAAAAAATTATCCATTGTCTTAGTCAATTGTCAAATCTTTTATTATTATTTACGATTTCTTTCACTATTTTATTTAAAAGTCTTCTTGAGCTAATCTAACAGGCAAGACCAAATAAGTATAACTATCATCCTCTACACCATTTATAATACAAGGATTTAAGCTACCCATGAGATTGAGCTGAATTTCCTCCGAATCCATAATCTTGATTCCTTCCAATATATATCTGGAATTAAATGCTATATTTAAGTCTTCCCCATCTTTATTAGATAATACTCTTTCCATTACATCTCCGACTTCAGAATTGGATTTTATAATTATATTATCATCAATTATACTTAATTTGATTAAATTTGCTTTTTCCTCTCTTGCAAGCAATGAAGCTCTTTCTAATGCATTTTGAAAGTCTTTTTTATTTACGATTACTTTAGTTTTATGATCGTCTCTTATAATATCCTTATAATTAAAAAATTGACCTTCTAAAAGTCTTGAATATATTATAGTATCTCCTAAATTGAATAAAACGTGACCCGGTGCTGCACTTAATATAACATCTTCTTCTGTGTCTTCAAGTATTTTATTTATTTCATTAAGTATCCTACCAGGAATGATAATTTTTAAATCTATATTATAATCAGTATTTAGTTTCATCAATGCTAATCTATACCCATCTAATGAAACAAAGGAAATATTGTTGTTTTCAATTTCAACCAATACACCTGATAATGTAGGTCTTGTTTCGTCTTGAGAAGTTGCAAATACAGTCTGTCGTATAGCATTTTTTAATGATTCCACTGATAATTTTAAATTTTCTTTTTGTAAGATTATTGGCAAATCGGGATAATCCACTGCATAATTACCTAATATGTTAAATTCAGAATTTTCACATTTTATGTTTATCTTATTATCTTTAACTTCAACTTCAATAATTGAATCAGGTAATTTTTTTATAATATCTCCGAATATTCTTGAATTTGCAACAATGGAACCTTCTTCTTTCACTTCTGCATCCAAAAACGTTTCAATACTTATCTCCAAATCTGTAGAAGTTAACTTTAATTTATCATTTAATGTTTCAATTAATATTCCGTCAAGTATTTGTATAGTTGTTCTAGACGATATGCCTTTTTGTACAATGTTAATGTGTTTAGATAAATCCTTTTGTTTTACTTTAAATTTCATATAAATTTCCTCCTTAATAGATATAGAAGAATTAAATAAATAGTAGTAATAGTAGTAGGGCATGTTATTATGTGGATAACCTAAAAATTACTTAAGATATTGAAACTTAATAACTTAATAACATGTTAATAACATTTGTATAAAAAAACATTAATCCACAATTATTAATTTTCGCCCTTTATTTCTAAAATAATATCATCTATTTTTCTTTTTATATCTTCATTATTTGAGATATCTGTATTAATTTTTTCGCAAGCATGGATAACAGTGGTATGATCTCTTCCTCCGAACTCATCTCCTATTTTAGGTAAAGAAAGATCCGTTAATTCTCTTGTTAAATACATTGCTATCTGTCTTGGATACGCAATGGCTCTGGTTCTTTTTTTTGAATTAAATTCTTCTAATTTAATCTTATAATTTTTTGATACAACATTTTTAATTAAATCTACTGTAATTTCATGAGTTTTTTTTGAAGAAATTATATCTTTGAGTGCTTCTTCAGCTAATTCGATATTTGCTTCTCTGTTGGTTAAAGAAGAATAAGCAACGACTCTTATAAGCGCACCTTCTAATTCCCTAATATTTGATTGAATTTTTGAAGCTATATAGAGCATTACTTCATCTGATACTTCAATATTTTCTACATTAGCCTTTTTTCTGAGAATAGCAATTCTTGTCTCTAGATCCGGTGGTTGAATATCGGCTATAAGACCCCATTCAAATCTTGATCTTAATCGATCTTCCAGTGTTGGTATTTCTTTAGGAGGTCTATCACTTGAAATTATTATTTGTTTACTAGCTTCATATAAAGCATTGAAAGTATGGAAAAATTCCTCTTGTGTACCTTCTTTACCAGCTATAAATTGTATATCATCGATTAATAGTACATCAATATTTCTATATTTGTTTCGAAATTCCTCATTTCTATATTCACGGATTGAATTAATTAGTTCATTAGTGAATTTTTCAGAAGATACATAAACCACTTTTGAATTTGGGTTCTGACTTAATATGTAATGACCTATTGCATGCATTAAGTGAGTTTTTCCTAATCCTACACCACCGTAGATAAAAAGAGGATTATAAGCTTGCGCAGGAGCTTCAGCTACTGCAAGAGATGCCGCATGCGCGAACCTATTGCTATTTCCGATAACAAATGTATCAAATATATATTTTGGATTAAGTTGGGATCTTTGATTGTAATCTTGTGTTTCATGATTTACACCTTGTCCTACATTAAAGATATTTTCTTCTCCGGGTATGATAAATTCTACAGAATAATCAACTTTGGTGGCATGTTCTATAGCATTTTTTATTAAATTTAGATATCTTCCTTGTAAGATTCCTCTTGTAAAATCATTAGGGGCTCCTAAAATTATCTTATCTGACGAAATGGAAATGGGTTCAATAGTTTTTAACCATGTATTGAAGCTAACTTCAGATAAATCTTCCTTAATTATATTTAGGACATCCTCCCATATATCTTCCAAATTAGATGTCATAAATTAACCTCCTTTTGAAAATTTGAAAAGATTTAATAATTATCAACATATTTATCAACAAAATTTATAAGTTTTTATAATAATATTGCAATAATTAAAATAAATAATTTGTGAATAAATATGTTATTATATTGTTAATTAGATGAAAAAATGTTTAAGTATAAATGTAGTCCACATATATTAAAAAAGGAAAATGTGGACAAAAACTTAAACAAAACCAAATAAATACTAATAACTGCGGTAATATTCAGAAGTTATACACACCTTATCCACAGTTTGTGTATAACTTTATGAATTTAACAACATATTAACATCTTATTTAATAATATCAAAAGTTCAATTGTTATTCAATAAAATTATCCACAAGTATATAAAGTTGTTGATATCTATTTTGTGTAACTAGGTAATTTAAATTCTTGACATAACTATTTGTAATAAATATAATCAATAGTAGTCTTATAATTTATTTTTTATTTTATTTGAGCAAAACTCTATATTTTTATATAGGTCCCATTTTAAGGAGGTGTACTGATATAATGAAAAGAACTTATCAACCAAAGAAAAGACAAAGAAGTAGAGAACATGGATTTAGAAAGAGAATGAAAACTAGGTCAGGTAGAAATATTATAAAGATGAGAAGACAAAAAGGTAGAAAAAGATTGACAGCATAAGGCCGCTAAAGAGGTGGCCTTTTAATTAAGGTTCATAATTTTAAGGAGTAACAATGGATAAAAAGTATAGATTAAGGAAAAATATAGAGTTTAAGCGTGTGTACAATAAAGGAAAAAATTACTGGAATGGAGATTTAACTTTATATGTAAAAAAAAATGGATTGAGAGAAACAAGATTAGGTATAACAATTACTAAAAAAATAGGGAACGCTGTTGTTAGAAATAAAATTAGAAGAAGAATAAAAGAGATATATAGACTCAATCATCATCGAGTTAAAAATGGTTATGATTTAATTTTTATACCCAAAAAGAACGTAGTAGGCTTATCTTATAAAGAATTAGAAAAATCGTTAATTCATGTATTAAGGATGTCTGGAGTTCTAAGGAGATAGATATATTGATGACGAAGATATCAATATTTTTAATAAGGTTTTACCAAAATTACATTTCAAAGTATTTATTACCAGGAAAAAAATGCAGATTTTATCCAACATGCTCCGAGTATTCATTGCAAGCATATACTAAGTATGGATTTATGAAGGGAACTTATTTAACAATAAGAAGAATTTTAAAATGTCATCCATTTCATGAGGGAGGATATGATCCGCTTAAATAATTATAGGGGGTTACTAAATGAGAAATTTTTTGGGAACTTTGATGGGGTCGATATTGAGAGTTGTTTATAATATTGTATCGGGAATTGGTACTGAGCCGACCCATGTTTCATATTATGCGATAGCAGTTATTATAACTAGTATTATATTCAAATTATTGTTGCTACCAATAAATATAAATCAGTCAAAATCTAGTAAAAAGATGAATGAAATACAACCTAAACTTAAGGAGATTCAAACTAAATATAAAAATGACCCTCAAACTATGCAGGTAAAAATGCAGCAATTATATAAAGATAATAATTATAATCCGGCATCCGGATGCTTGGTTTTATTGATTCAATTTCCAATTATACTTGCTTTTTTTGCTGTATTTAGAGAGCCTGCTAAATATGCTTTTACCGAACCGGGATTTTATGAAGCAATGAATAAATCCTTCCTATGGATTGCAAATTTAGAAAATTCGGATCCATATCTATGGGGTATGCCATTATTAGCAGCTTTAACTACTTATTTGCAGACTAAAACAATGCCCACGGCACAAAATGTAGATCCTCAAACTCAAGCTACTCAAAAAACTATGAATTATTTTTTACCAGTTATGATTTTCATATCAGCTAGAAGTTTTGCTGCTGGTTTGGCACTTTATTGGATAATAAGTAATCTATTCACAATAGTTCAACAACTGATAACTAATAGGTCCTTATCTAAAGTTAAGGAGGAAAAATAAATGAAAGAAGTAACAAAGTCATCTAAAACTGTTGAAGATGCCATAAAAGAAGCATTAATTGAATTAGATGCAAAAGAAGAAGATGTTGAGATAGAAATATTGGAAGAGCCTAGTAAGGGATTATTTGGGTTGATAGGAACAAAAGAGGCAAAAGTTAAGGTTACCTTAATAAATGATTTGGAAGAAATAGCTAATAAATTTTTAAGTAAAGTAATTAGTTTAATGGGCATAAATGCTACCAACCATATTGAGAAACAAGGCGATATATTGAAGATAGAAATAACAGATATAGATCCGTTGGATATGGGGATTTTAATTGGTAAAAGAGGAAATACATTGGATTCGATACAATACTTATTAAATCTGGCAGTAAATAAAAACAGACCAAACTATATGAAAGTTATAGTTGATACAGAAGGATATAGAGCAAAAAGGGAAGAAACGCTAATCAGACTTGCTAATAAAATGGCAGAAAAAGTTAAATATAGTAGAAGACCCATAAAATTAGAACCTATGAATCCTTATGAAAGAAGGGTTATCCATTCAACTCTTCAAAATTTCCCAGGAGTAGTAACATATAGCGAAGGGGAAGAACCCTATAGAAGAGTTGTAATTACATCTAAATAGTGTTAAAATAAGAGCCCAAGTATTTCAATAGAAATAAGTGGGCTTTTTATAAATTCTCAAGTGAAATTGACAATTTATCATATGGATTTTAAAATATCATAAAATGTTTTTTAAAATAGAAAAATTTATGTAAAATATATTATAATTTATATATGATTATAATCTTTAAGATATAGATAATAATTTTAAAGTGTAACGAGGTGAAGCATATGTCTGATACTATAGCGGCTATTTCAACTGCAATAGGTGAGTCAGGAATTGGAATTGTAAGGATGAGCGGTAAGAATGCGCTAAATATAGCAAGAGGTAAATTTGTAAGTATTAAAGGAGATAATTTCAAAATTGAAAATAGAAAATTGTCATACGGTCATATAGTAGACAATGATCATATTATTGATGAGGTCTTGATTTCTTTTATGAAGGAACCTTATACTTATACAAGAGAAAATATGGTTGAAATATATTGCCACGGAGGGATAATCCCTGTAAAGAAAATATTGGAACTATTATTAAATTCAGGAGCAAGATTGGCTGAAGCAGGAGAGTTTACTAAAAGAGCTTTTCTAAATGGAAGGCTTGATTTGTCTCAAGCTGAAGCGGTAATAGATATGATTAAATCCAAGACGGATAAGAGCTTTGAAGTATCCTTAAATCAATTGGAGGGAAGTTTATCAAATAAGATTAATGAAATTAGAGATTTACTATTATCGATGATAGCTCATATAGAAGTATCAATAGATTATCCCGAGGAGGATATTGAGGAGATAACATATGAGGATTTGGAGAAGGACTCTAATATTGTGAAGGAGAAAATCAAAGCATTATTGTCAACTGCCGATAGAGGAAAAATTCTTAGAGATGGTTTAAATACTGTAATTTTAGGCAAACCAAACGTAGGAAAATCTTCATTATTAAATGCAATATTGAGAGAGAACAGAGCTATAGTGACGGATATACCCGGAACTACTAGGGATATCATCGAGGAATATGTCAATATAGATGGTATACCTTTAAAAGTTGTAGATACTGCGGGGATTAGAGATACGGATAATTTGGTTGAAAAAATAGGTGTAGATAAAGCCAAGAGCATAGTGGAGGATGCAGATCTAATTATTGCAATTTTTGATGTATCCACCGAGTTGTCTGATGAAGATATTGAGATAATTGATTTAATCAAAGATAAAAAGACAATTATATTATTGAATAAAACGGACTTGCAAAGTTTATATGATAAGGATTACTTTAAGAAATACATTAAGAATATGCATATTATATCTACGTCGATTACAAATGGAATTGGGTTGGATATTTTAGAGGATAGCATTAGAGATATGTTTTATAGCGGTGAATTCAATATAAAGTCTGATGCTATAGTTACTAATTTAAGACACAAAAATCAGTTAGAAAAAGCTTTGAAGAATATTGAAAGTGTATTGAACGACTTAAAGGCACAGGTTCCTCTAGATTGCTTGGAAGTGGATTTAAAGAATTGTTGGGAAAATTTGGGAAAAATCTCCGGAGACTCGGTTGGAGAAGATATTCTGGACAGGATATTCTCCGAGTTTTGTATAGGAAAATAGTAAGTAGTTGTTAGTGAAGCATTGCAATTGAAGGATTTCCTCTTAAAGACCTAAGAGTTCGACCCTAATAATTGTGAAGTGTGAATTGTGCATTGAAGTTGAAATTGAATTAGAAAAGGTGAAATAAAGTGAAAGACGTAAAACACTATGATGCAGGTGAATATGATATAGTGGTTATAGGTGCAGGGCATGCAGGTGTTGAGGCAGCTTTAGCCGGTAGTAGAATGGGAATGAAAACTATAATGCTTACCATGAGTCTTGATTCCATCGTAGCCTTATCCTGTAATCCGAATATTGGAGGAACAGGAAAGGGTCATTTGGTTAGAGAAATAGATGCATTGGGTGGAGAAATGGCAATTAATATAGATAAGTCTTTTATTCAAAGTAGGATGCTGAATACTTCCAAAGGGCCTGCTGTCCATTCATTGAGAGTACAAGCGGATAAAAGGAAATATCATACTGAAATGAAGAAAGTGCTTGAGAATGAACCCAACTTAACCTTAAGACAAGGTGAGGTTGTTGATATATTAATTGAGGATTCACAAGTAAAAGGTGTATTAACAAGAACTGGAGCTATATATAAGGCAAAAGCTGTAATTTTATGTACCGGGACATATTTAGGCGGTCGAGTATATATAGGGGAAGTAAATTATCAATCAGGACCGGATGGAATGTTTCCTTCTATATTATTATCGGATTCATTGAAAAATAAAGGCCTTAAGCTTCGAAGATTAAAAACAGGAACTCCTGCAAGGGTTCATAGGGATAGCATAGACTATTCGGTTATGGAAGTTCAGCCCGGAGATGAGGAAATTATACCATTTTCGTTTTTGAATATGGATAAGAAATTTGATATTGAACAAGTACCTTGTTATCTGACATATACAACTGACAAGATGCATGAAATAATCAGGAATAATCTATACAGATCTCCTATGTATGCCGGTGAAATAGAAGGGGTAGGACCAAGATATTGTCCATCAATTGAAGATAAAATTGTAAGATTTCCGGATAGAGACAAACATCAGGTATTTATTGAGCCTGAGGGGCTTTCAACTAAAGAGATGTACGTGCAAGGAGTAAGCTCAACCTTACCTGAAGAAGTGCAATTGGAAATGTATAAACATATTATTGGTCTTGAAAATGTTAAATTCATGAGAACAGCTTATGCAATAGAATATGATTCAATAGATTCTACTATTTTGAAATTAAATTTGGAGCATAAAGAGATTAAGAATTTATTCTTTGCCGGACAAATAAATGGGTCTTCCGGTTATGAAGAGGCCGCAGCTCAAGGATTGATGGCGGGAATTAATGCCACTTTAAACTTAAAGGGGAAGGAACCATTTATTTTAGATAGATCTGAAGCATATATAGGTGTATTGATAGATGATTTAGTAACAAAGGGGACGAATGAACCATATAGGATGATGACTTCAAGGGCAGAATATAGATTGACATTAAGACAGGATAATGCAGACTTAAGGTTGACAGAAAAGGGTTATAAAATTGGTCTTGCCAGTGAAGAAAGATATAGAAAGACCATGGAGAAGAAAAAAGCAATAGAAAATGAGTTGGAAAGATTAAAAAGTATAATAATTACTCCAACAAGTGAAACAAATGAGATCTTGAGAAAACTAGGAACTACGGATTTAAAATCACCAATTAGCTTATATGAGTTAATAAGGAGACCGGAATTAAAATATGATGATTTAATAATAATAGATTCCAATAGACCTAAATTGGTAAGGGAAATAAGACTTCAGGTTGAAACACAAATCAAATATGAAGGTTATATTAAAAAACAAATGATACAAATTGAACAATTTAAAAAATTGGAGAATAAAAGGCTAAATATTGATGAAGATTATACGAATATAAAGGGTTTAAGTAATGAAGCAAAACAAAAATTGAATAATATAAAGCCTTATTCGGTAGGTCAAGCATCAAGAATATCAGGAGTATCTCCTGCTGATATCAATGTACTATTAATATATTTAGAACAAAAAAGACGGAGTGAGAAAAAAAGTGTCTGATATTTTGATTAAAGGAGCAGAAGAACTTAATATAAGTATAGAAGAAAAAGACATTAATTCATTCGAGATATATAAAGAAATGTTAAAGGAATGGAATACAAAGATAAATATAACAACGATAACAGATGATGAAGATATAGATATAAAGCATTTTTTAGATAGTTTAACTCCTTTGGTTACAAATCTTTTTGATGGTAAGAAAAATCTAATCGATATAGGTACAGGGGGTGGCTTTCCAGGGATTCCTCTCAAAATTATAAAAAGGGAACTTAATGTGACCTTGCTTGATAGTTTAAATAAAAGAATCAATTTTTTAAACGAAGTAATCAATAGATTGGAATTGGAAGATATAATAGCTATTCATGCTAGAGCCGAAGAGATGAGCATAAAACCTGTATATAGAGAAAAATACGATATAGCTATTTCAAGAGCAGTTGCCTCATTGAATACCTTAAGCGAATACTGTATTCCATTTGTTAAGTTAGGAGGGTATTTCATTTCAATGAAGGGACCGGATGCAGAAGAAGAATTAAAATCTGGAAACAATGCTATAAAAGTCTTGGGTGGAAGAATCGTTGACAAGAAATTAATATGTATACCTGAAAGTGATATAATGCACTCTTTGATAATAATCGAAAAAATAAAAGAAACTCCGACAAAATATCCCAGAGGTGGAGGTAAGCCTCGGAAAAATCCACTATAAATTGTAGTTATTTGTATGAAAATACTTGGGAAATAAAGAAGGAAATAACGCCTTATATATTGAATAATTGGAATAAAGACCTATTGAAAAGAGAGGTATCATATTTTGAAAGAGATAATAAATATTCCAATTAGATTTATAAAACCTAATCCATATCAGCCAAGAAAAAATTTCAATTTAAAATCTTTAGAAGAATTGTCACAGTCTGTAAAAACATATGGAATTATCCAGCCAATCAGCGTAAGAAAGCTAAGCCATGATTCTTACGAACTAATAGCAGGAGAAAGAAGATTAAGAGCTGCAGAGATAGCAGAACTTACGGAAATTCCGGCTATAGTTGTTGATTATAGGGATAAAGATTCTGCGATGGTAGCATTGGTTGAGAACTTACAAAGAGAAGATTTAAACTTTATTGAAGAAGCAGAGGGATATTATAATTTGATTGAAGATCACAATATTACTCAGCAGGAATTAGCCGAAAAATTAGGAAAGTCTCAATCTACAATAGCTAATAAATTAAGGATATTGAAATTACCAACGGATATAAAGAAAATTTTAATTGAAGAGAAATTAACTGAACGGCATGGAAGAGCTCTGTTAAAATTACCGGATGACAATTTAAGAAGGATAGTACTAGATAAAACTGTAAATAATAATTTGAATGTCAGTGGTACTGAGACCTTAGTAGAGGACATATTAGATAATTTAAGAAAAAGAGATGAAAATGTTTCAAGTCAAAAAATCAAATCATTAATTAACGTAAGAATTTATCTGAATACAATCAAGAAGGCATATAGGGCAATAAAGGAATATGGGGTTAAGGCAGAATACAATGAAGAAGATAAAGGAGACTTTTATTTAGTTTCTATAAAGATACCCAAGACAAGTTAATTCAATACTTGAAAGATAATGTTCCACGTGAAACATAAATAAAATGTTCCACGTGGAACATTTTTTCTTTAATTTTATCTTTTTTCATTTTGTATTAATTTAAATTTCTGATATTATATAATATAAGAAGAATTTTCGAGGTGTTGATATGGGCAAAATAATTGCTATATTTAATCAAAAAGGTGGAGTAGGAAAAACTACTACAAGTATAAATTTATCATCGGGTATAGGTAAAATAGGGAAGAAAGTATTGTTAGTTGACATTGATCCTCAAGGGAATTCAACTAGTGGTTTGGGGATGGATAAAAACAAGGTAGAACATATAATATATGATATTCTTGCCCTTGATTTACCTATAGAAGATGGAATCTTTCCAACATCTGCTGAGAATGTAGATATAATACCCTCAAATAATCAATTAGCAGGTTTAGAAATAGAATTGGCAAGGGAAGGAGATTGGGAGATGATGCTAAGAAAAGAATTAGCTAAAGTCAGGGATGATTATGATTATATATTTATAGATTGCCCGCCTTCCCTTGGCATACTAAGTGTTTTAGGACTTATTGCTTCAGACAGCGTAATCATTCCCATACAATGTGAATATTACGCATTGGAAGGAGTGAGTCAATTATTTGATACAATAGAACTGGTAAAGAAAAACTTTAATCCTTCCCTTGAAGTAGAAGGTGTTGTATTAAGTATGTTTGATGGTAGGACAAACCTCTCTATACAAGTAGTGGATGAAGTCAAATCATTTTTCAAAGGTAAGGTATATACAAATATAATCCCGAGAAATGTTAGACTAGCGGAAGCTCCTTCATACGGACTATCTATAATGGATTATGATGAGAAATCAAGAGGCGCGGAAGCGTATATGGATCTGGCAGAAGAATTTTTAGATTTGCAGGATTTGGATTGACCTATTAACCTTACGGGAGTGGATGAGGCTAAGGAAACAAAACTGGTGACCAATTAATGAATTGTTGCTTTGAAAGTGTTTGGTTTGATAAATGTAGGAAAGGGATGATATAAATGACTCAGAAAAAAAGAGGTCTAGGGAAAGGTCTTTCTGCATTAATATCTGATAAAGCTTTAGTTGATACTATATTAAGTGAAGAAGAATATATAAATGATAATATTGTTTATTTAGAAATTGATAGTATAGTATCTAAAGAAGAACAGCCTAGAAAATATTTTGATGAGGAAGCCTTAGAAGATTTAGCAAATTCTATTAGACTTCATGGAATAATACAACCTATAATAGTAAGAAGAGCTGATGAAAAATATGAAATTGTTGCCGGAGAAAGAAGATGGAGAGCGTCTAAAAAAGCTCAGTTAAAAAAGATACCTTGTATTATAAAGGATATAGATATAGAAACAGCTTCTAAAATTGCTTTAATTGAAAACGTTCAGAGAGAAGACCTGAATCCAATAGAAGAAGCTATAGCATATAAAAGAATCATGGACGAATATAATTTAAAGCAGGAAGAAATCGGAGAGGCTATAGGTAAAAGCAGAACGTATGTTGCTAACTCCATAAGATTATTGAATTTACACGAAAAAGTTATAGAATATATCTATGAGGGAAAATTAAGTAGTGGACATGGAAAAGCTTTATTGGGAATAAAAGATAAAGATGAACAGCTGAAGGCTTGTGAAAAGATAATAGATCTTGGCTTAAATGTCAGAGAAACAGAAGCCGAAATAAAACAATCCAAAACGAAGCCGAAGAAAAAAAGAAAGATCAAACCTAAAGAATCATATATTATTGATTTAGAAGATCAGTTAATGAGATCTTTGGGAACAAAAGTTAATCTAATTGTGGGCAATAAAAAGGGCAAAATAGAAATTGAATATTATGGTGATAATGACTTAGAACGGCTTATAGACTTGCTTATGCAATGATGTTCCACGTGAAACATTTATTTTGAAATCATGAAAGGATGAATAAAAATGGAGATAAATATATTCCAAGTTGATGCATTTAGTTCCAAGCCTTTTGGAGGTAATCAGGCTGGTGTTATACCAAATGCTAAGTGGTTAAAGGAGAGCGATATGCAAAAAATCGCAAACGAAATCAATCTACCTGAAACATCATTTGTAAGGCAAAGGGATGATAATCTATTTAAGATCAAATTTTTTACTCCATTATGCGAAGTGAACTTATGTGGTCATGCAACCATAGCAACATTTTATACCTTAGCAGAAAAAAATTATATAAAGCCCATTAGAAATGGCATTAAAAAGGTATTCATGGAAACAAATATAGGCAGATTTCCAGTGGAAATAAGATACGAAAACAGCGAGCCTAAGTATGTAGCTATGGAACAAGGGAGACCTAAAACAATCAGCAAAATAGAAAATTTTAATGAATTGCTGGATATTTTAAATTTAGAATTATCTGATATAGGAGTAATAGATGAATTTATTGATCCGGAAATTATATCTACCGGGCGATTGGATATTATATTGCCTATAAAAGAGAAGGAAATATTGGATAATATAAAAGTGGATTTTTGTGAATTATCGAATTATTGTAAATCAATGGGTGTAATTGGAGTACATGTTTTTCATATTCCTGAAATTAATTCTCATAAAATATATGCTAGAAATTTTGCTCCGTTAGTAGGTATCAATGAAGAAGCAGCAACGGGAACTGCCAATGGAGGTTTAATCTACTATTTAAAGAAGAATTCATTAATTAATGAAAATTTAATTACAGTGTCACAGGGAGAGTCATTAAATAGATTGAGTGAAATATATTGTTATATTGACAAAGACAAAGACGGCTTTATAGTAAAGGTAGGTGGCAAAGCTAATATTACCATGGAAGGAATTATAAAGTTTTAAAATCTAGAGAAATTTTATAGATATAGGATAAAATATGATTTGGAGGGGTATTGAATGCTAGTTGAAAAAACAGTAAGGGAGTTTATTGATGAGACAAAAAGCGGCAATCCAACACCGGGCGGAGGTAGTGTTTCTGCATTGATTGGAAGTTTAGGCGGAGCATTAACAAATATGGTGGCAAATCTTACCATAGACAAGAAAGTATTTGAACAAATTCCTGAAAATGCTAAAGTTAAGATGAAAGAAAATTATATGGAACTTGAGAAATCAATAGAGAATTTAGTCCTTATAATAGACAAGGATGCAACTGCTTTTGATAGTGTTATGGAGGCATTTAAATTGCCTAAGAGTACCGATGAAGAAAAATTGATTAGATCAAAATCTATCCAAGAAGGATATAAAAAGGCATTAGAAGTTCCGCTTAATTGTGCAGATGAATGTTATAAGGTACTTAAACTTCAAAGGGTATTTGCAGAATATGGAAATGTAAACGCAATTACAGATGTTGGCGTAGCTGCACTTTTAGCCTATTCGGGAGTAGAAGGTGCATTATTTAATGTTACTATAAATTTAAAAAGCATAAAAGATGAAGAATTTAGATTAAATATAGAAAATAGGGTTGATACTATATTAGTAAATAGCAAAAAACTCAAAGAGGAACTTCTAGAGATAGTATATAGAAGATTAGGTTAAGAGAAGGCATCCCTTCTCTTTTTCTTTAAATAAAACGAATAGAAGGCTTTTATTGTCTTTAGAAATATTGTATTATTAAATAAAATAAATTAAGAGGTAGCAATATGGAAAAAAACGAAATTAGAAATTTAATCATAAAAGCAAAGGGAGAAAAGAAGTCGGAATTAGTTATTAAAAATTGTCATGTGGTAAATGTATTTACAAATGAGATTATAAAAGCAGATGTTGCTATAGATAAAGGTAAGATAGTAGGTATAGGAGAATATCAAGGTTTAGAAGAAATTGATTTAAAAGAAAAATATCTAATACCAGGATTTATTGATAGCCATGTCCATATTGAGTCATCAATGTCCACACCTTCACAATTTGCTAGGGCGATAATTCCAAGAGGCGTAACATCTATAGTTGCAGATCCCCATGAAATTGCCAATGTTAAGGGAATTGAGGGGATAAGATTTATGATTGAAGACAGTAAAAAAACTCCTTTAGATGTTTATTTTGTACTGCCCAGCTGCGTACCTGCTACATCCTTTGAAAATTCCGGTGCAATCTTAGAAGCCGATGATTTAAGAGAACTTATGGATGATGAAAATGTCATAGGACTGGGTGAAATGATGAATTATCCGGGAGTTCTGAACTTAGATGATAAGATATTGGATAAACTTGAATTAGGTAGTAGAAAAATCATAGATGGACATGGTCCAATGATATCGGGCAAGGATTTAAATGCCTATGTTGCCGCAGGAGTTAAAACAGAGCATGAATCATCAACATTGAAAGAAGTTGAGGATAGGCTAAGACTTGGAATGTATATTTTAATTAGAGAAGGCTCTGCAGCAAAGGATTTAAACAAAATAATTTCTGCTGTTAATAAAGATAATTTAAGCAGATTTTTATTTTGTACGGACGATAAACATCCGGAAGACCTGCTTAAAGATGGCAGCATTGATTTTAACATAAGATTGGCAATTAAAAGTGGTGTAGAACCGATTGATGCAATTAAGATAGCTACGATAAATGCTGCATTGGCATATAACCTTAAAGGGAAAGGTGCTATTGCTCCCAATTATGATGCTGATTTAGTTGTTGTAGATAATTTAGAAGATTTTAATATACTTGAAGTATACAAACATGGGAAGATTGTAGCTGAGAATTATAAGCCTTTATTCGAAAGCAAATCATATTCACCGGACTATATGAAACACTCAGTACGCATAAAAACAATAACTGAAGATGACTTAAAAATCAAAATGGAAGGAAATATAGCCAATGTAATTAAAATTATTCCAGAAAGCCTTGTTACAGAAAAAGTGCAAAGGAAAGTTTTAATTAAAGATGGATATTTTGCATATTCTGATAAGGATATATTAAAATTGGCAGTCATTGAAAGACATAAATTAACCGGCAATATTGGTGTTGGACTTATCGAAGGCTTTAAATTAAAAAATGGTGCTATAGGAACAACAATTGCCCATGATTCACATAATATTATAGTAGTAGGGGATAACGATAGAGATATATTAAGGGTTGTTAAACATCTAGACGATATTGGCGGGGGCTTACTAATAGCATCTCAAGGAGAAATAATAAAAAGTTTAGCTTTAGAAATTGGAGGAATAATGACTTCCAATGCAATCGAAGAAACCAATGAATCATTGAAAGAAATGATGGATATGGCATATAATAAATTGAAAGTTAATAGGGATATTGACCCATTTATGACTTTATCATTTATGGCATTACCGGTAATACCAAGATTAAAGTTGACTGATATGGGCTTATTCGATGTTGAAAGTTTTAAATTTGCGGATGTATCGGTAAAAGATTAATTGTGAGGGTGATTAGATGGTATATTTTGATAATGCGGCAACAACATATCCAAAGCCGGATGTAGTATATGAAAAAATAATGACTGCAATGAAAGAATATGGCGCAAATCCCGGTAGATCAGGACATAAGATGGCATTAAAGATAAGCAGGGGTATATTTGAAACTAGAGAATTGCTTGGGAAACTATTTAATATAGATAATCCTTTAAATATCGTCTTAACCTTTAATTGTACAGAAGGGTTAAATTTAGGCATTAAGGGATTGTTAAAACCCGGAGATCATGTAATCACAACGTCAATGGAGCATAATTCTGTATTAAGACCCATTAAATCTATGGAGAAGCTTGGTATAGAACATACAATAGTGAAATGTGACAGTAAGGGAAGACTCAACGTATCTGATGTTGAAAGAAGCATTAAAAGCAATACTAAATTAATAGTAACTACCCATATTTCAAATCTTACAGGTACCATAATGCCGATAGCCGATATCGGCGAATTGGCTAAGAAAAGTGGAATAGCATATATGGTAGATGCGGCACAATCTGCCGGTATATATGATATAGACGTGGAGCGTATGAATATAGATCTGCTGGCGTTTCCAGGACATAAGGCTCTTTTTGGACCACAAGGTACAGGAGGACTTTATATTAGGGACAATATAGAATTGACCGATCTTTTTCAAGGGGGTACAGGCAGTGCATCTCATCTGCTTGAACAACCGAATATACTCCCCGATAGATATGAAAGCGGCACTGCAAATGGACCGGGTATCGTAGGTCTTGGAGCAGGTATAGAATATATATTTGGAAAAGGAATCAATAACATAAGAAAACATGAGGAAGATCTAACAGAACATTTTATTGAGGAAGCGGGCAAAATAGATGGTATAAAACTCTATGGGCCTTTAAACAAAGAAGAACAGTTAGGAGTTGTATCTTTAAATATTAAAGATGCCGATTCATCTGAGGTTTCTTATATATTAGATGAAGAATATGATATAGCAGTAAGACCTGGACTTCATTGTGCGCCTTTGGCTCATAAAAGTATAGGAACATTTGAACAAGGTGCAGTTCGGTTTAGCTTTGGGTTTTTTAATACACATGATGAAATAGAATATGCTATAAGAGCATTGAAGGCAATTGCAAAGGAAGTACAGGGAGGAAATATATAGATGGTATATATAAGAGAGTTTATTTCTGCTTATTTTATTGAAGTGATTTTAGGGTTAGTTATAGCAATTTTAATTTTATTTATTTTATTATTAATTACACAAAGCAAAATTAAAAAATCTAAAGAAAAATATAATTCATTTATGAGAGGATTAACAGGTGTTAATATAGAGGATTTATTAATTCACATAGATAAAGATATAAGAGATATGGAAAGAGATATAAATCTAATAGAGAATAGCATTAGTTCATTTGATGCTAAACTTGCTTTTGCAATCCAGAAGATAGGGTTTATAAGATACAATGCTTTTGATGGGATTGGAAGTGAATTAAGCTTTTCCATTGCCTTACTGGATAATTTTCAGAATGGTTTTGTACTAACAAGTATCTATGGCAGAGAAACGTCAATTAGCTTTGCAAAACCGATAAAAAATGGAGAAAGTAATATCCCTTTATCGGCAGAAGAGTTAATAGCCATTGATAGAGCAATAAAAGGAGAAATGCAAGAGAAATCAATCTAGTGAGGTGGTAAAATAGATGAGAAATATACTATTTATCGTAAATCCTATAGCAGGCGGAGGGAGAACTAAGGAAATAGTGCCAATCATAACAGAAAGGATGACGGAAAACAATATTGAATATAAAATTATATATACAAAACGACCTAAAGAAGCTATTAACATCTCTGAAGAAAATGTAGACAAGTTTTCGGTAATCGTAGCAGTAGGTGGCGATGGTACTATTAATGAGGTAGCTAAAGGAATAATCAACAAAAAAAAGGGAATATTAGGTATTATACCAGGGGGAACTGGTAATGATATGAGTAAATCCTTGGGATTATCACAAAATCCAAATGAAGCATTGGATGCAATTATAGAGAATACTACCAAAAATATAGATATAGGAATAGTTAATGGGACTTTATTTCTTAATATAGCCAGTATTGGTTTTGACGCAGAAACGGTAAAAAATACTGAAGTTATAAAAAAGAGAATAAAAGGTAAAATTGCATATATATTAAGTGTTTTAATTACGCTTTTCACCTATCGGAGAAGAGATATTTCTTTAATAATTGATGGTAAGGAATATCAAAGAAACTTTCTACTCATTGCAGTAGGCAATGGCAGCTATTATGGCGGGGGCATGAAAATTCTTCCAATGGCTGAAATAGATGATGGGTATTTTCATGTTTGCATTATTAAGGATATAAAAAATTGCATGGTACCATTTTTATTCCCATCTATTTTTAAGGGTAACCATTTAAGATATTCTAAGTATGTCGATATATTCAAAGCTAATAAGGTGATAATAAAAAATGAATCAAATGTGATTATAAACTTAGATGGGGAACTTATGAATAACGATAAAAAGGATATAGTATTTGACTTTATGGACTATAAGTTAGAAGTTATTACTAATGGATTTAAATATTAAATATTAAATATTTTTAATATTTTACAAACTGCCAACTTTAAAATTTTCAGGATGTTGGTATTGCTTATCTTGATGATATGAATTGCCTTATCAGTCCTATATAGTATGGCTTTTTAATAAGGTTGATATATATTTATACTATGATATAATTATTACGTTATAAAGATTACAAAATGGTTACAAACTCAAATCTCTACTAAGGAGGAAAGCTTATGATTGAACAAAATCCATCAGAACCAAATACTTCAAATAGCAACAAGATTATGGTTTTACTTGATAAGCTAAAGAAAATAGACATTAAGAAAATAGACATAAAGAGATTCGATATAAGAAAATTAAAAAAATTTGACATAAAGAAATTAAAAAAATATGATTTAAATGAAATCAATTTTCGGAGAGTTCTAATCTTATTTATGGTAGTTGTGATGGCTGGACTAGGTTTCACGGGTTATAAAATAAACGAGATAAGGACAAGGGGATTTGATGTATTCTTAGGAAGTGAGCTCTTAGGTAAAGTAAGGACCGAAGAAGAAGCAGTATCTGTAATGGCAGATATAAAGAGAGAACTATCAAATACATATGATGTAGATGTAGTATTGGATAATGAGTTAAATTTTGAGGCAACTCATTGTAAGGAGAAGAACTTGATATCCGATACTGATTTAAGAAATAACATAAAGTCTAAGATTAACTTCGTAGTCAGCGGATATTCTTTGCAGGTTAATGGAGAAGAAGTTGGGGTACTTAAACATGAAGAAGATGCCCAAGAAATATTGGATAAGATAAAAGAGCCCTTTGTAGATATTAAGGATGATGAATCGAAAGTTAAAGAAATAAAATTTTTAGAAAATGTAAATGTAGCTAAAAAGGAAGTTCCTTTAAATAAAATTGCGAATTCTGATGACGTGATTAAGTATTTACAAACCGGATCTGAAGAAATTAAAACTCATGTAGTTGAAGTTGGTGAAAGTTTTTGGACTATAGCAAAGATGTATGATACTACAGTTGATGAATTAGTCGAGGCAAATCTTGATAAAGATCCTAAAAAACTTAAACCCGGGGATGAAGTAAAATTACTTGTACCTAAATCTAAAATTACAGTAGCTACAGTGGAAGAGATAGAATATGTTGAGGATACAAATTATGAAGTGCAAGTCGAATACGATAAAAACATGTATGCTAATCAGAAAACGGTTAAGGTAGAGGGTAAAAGAGGAAAATCAAAAATTGTTGCAAATGAAATAAGACACAATGGAATGTTATTTGAGCGAGAAATAATCAATGAAGAAGTAATTGAGGAACCAATTGACGAACTTGTAGTTAAGGGAACTAAAGAAGTACCAAAAACAATTGCAACAGGAAGCTTTTTAATGCCGACAAGAGGGAGAATATCTTCAAGATATGGTATGAGATGGGGTAGAATGCATAAAGGCTTAGATATAGCGGCAAGCTATGGCTCAGCTATAAAAGCAGCTGATGGCGGAAAGGTAACATTTACAGGAAGCAAAGGCTCATATGGGAATTTGGTTGAAATAGATCATGGAAATGGATATAAGACCAGATATGCTCATTGCAGCAAAATCTTGGTTAAAACCGGAGACAAGGTTTATAAGGGACAGCATATAGCCAATGTAGGTAATACCGGAAATTCTACGGGGTCTCATCTTCACTTAGAGGTTCTTAAAAATGGAGTAAATGTAAATCCGGCCAATTTTGTAAAATAGAAAATCGAAGGTTTAGCTGTACACTTTATACTTGGTGTGCAGCTTTTTGTAATTCTATAAATTTTATTTTAATTTGATTTATATAATATATCAGAAAAGAGGAGATAAAGCTTGAAATACAATTATGGATATTTTAAAGAAAGTGCAGATTATATACTTAGTAAAATTGATTTTAAACCTGAAATAGCTTTGATTTTAGGATCTTCTCTAGGTACATTATCTGAAGAGATAGAAAATCCTGTGGTCATTGAATACAAAGATATACCTAATTTTCTAATGACAACTGTTGAGTCTCATGCAGGTAAGCTTATTCTAGGAGAATTAGGTGGTAAGAAGATTGTTTGTATGTCTGGAAGATTCCATTATTATGAAGGATATGATTTTGAACAATTGGTTACGCCAATAAGGGTATTTCATCTATTAGGAGTAGAAGCTGTTATCCTAACTAATGCAGCAGGTGCTGTTAATACTTCTTATAGTCCCGGAGAGATAATGATAATAAAAGATCATATAAAATTAACAGGAGCAAGTCCGGTTAGAGGGTTAAATATTACAGAATTTGGGCCTAGATTTTTTGATATGTCAAAGGCTTATACAGAAGAATACAGGCAATTAGCTAAAAAGGTTGCTAGAGACTTAGGGGTAAAAATTAATGAAGGTGTTTATTTTTATTGTTCAGGACCTCAATTTGAAAGCCCTGCAGAAATACGAGCAATTAGGATTTTAGGCGGAGATGCAGTAGGGATGTCAACGGTAACGGAAACTATAACTGCTGCTCATTGCGGTATGAAGGTATTGGGATTATCACTTATCACAAATATGGCAGCAGGTATATTAGATCAACCTTTAACCACAGAGGAAGTGGATGAAACTGCAAAAGAAGCTGCTAATGATTTTAAGGTTTTAATGAGAGAGATAATCAAACAAATGTAGAATATTAAAAATATGATGAAATAAGGGAGAGAGGATGTGCTGTATGCCTGAGGATTGTTATCTAAAAGAGAAACAAAGGGGATGCAAAACGGCAGAACATTTGGAGTTTGTTTCAGAAATATATTATTTAACCAAGGCTTTAGGAGGTCCCAATATATTAACTAAAGAACAAATGGATGAAGTCATGAAGAAATTCAACACTTATAAATATAGATAATTTACAACCTTATAAAAAATACTTGGAGGTATCCTCCAAGTATTTTTATGATTTTGGATTATAAGGAATTGAAAAGTGGAAATCTCTCGACTGTGTTCGAGATAATACAATAATGAAGCATTGATTATATTTTCGAATCCAACAAGAAAAATATAATCAACAACATAACTAAACTTTCTAATAGATCATCCCTATTTCCACTTATTGATTCCACTTCATTTTTTTCAACTGAATCGCCTTGGAACAACGCTTTTAAATTTAACATTCCAGCTCCTTGACTATCAGGGCTGTTGTTTAGATCTAAGCATGATTTAATCAGCATATTTTTTACTTCATTGTGAGTCAGATTATTATCTTTGTTTAATAATAACGCAATGCTTCCTGTTACCAATGGTGTTGCCATTGAAGTGCCGCTTAGAGATGAATAACTATCTAATTTTGTGTTGGATAGGGATTTTATATTTACTCCCGGCGCCACCAAATCAGGTTTATTAATTCCTTCCTTTGTAGGGCCTCTACTTGAAAATTTTGCTATGGTGTCGTCTTTAATATCAATAGTCCTTTTATCATCTACGGCACCAACCGTTATTACATTTTTATTTACACCAGGGGAAAGAATCGTATTCTCATTTGGTCCGCTATTACCTGCAGCAGTTACAACTATTAGGCCTTCGGAAATAGCTCTATCTACCGCTTTACATAGAGGGTCTTTGTTGCTGGGATTTGTAGCGGGAGTTCCTAAAGATAAATTTATCAATTTTATATTGAGCCTATCTTTATTTTCTATGACATAGGAAATCGCTGAAATGATATCTGAGGTACTACCGCCGCCGTTTTCATCCAATGCCTTAATTCCTACAATGTTTGCTTTAGGAGCGATTCCCGATAGTTTGCCTCTTGAAGAATACCCATTACTTGCAATAATTCCTGCTACATGAGTGCCGTGACCATTATCATCATATGGAGTTTTTTTGTTATTAACAAAATCCTTGAAATCAACTATCCTATTAATTGGTTTGATTAAATCATCATGAGGTGCTACTCCTGTGTCTATAACGGCAACAGTTATCCCTTCACCTTCGAAGCCTTTATCATGGGGGAAATATGCTTCCATTGCAGCTGTAGAAATATCCAATTGAGTATAAACTTGTGAATCAAAACTAATATAGTCTACTTCAGGACTGGTGGATAGCCTATATATCATATCTGTAGACATTTCTCCGGCGTATCCATCTATTATAGACAATTCTGATTTTAAAGATGTTGCAAAGCTTTTTATACTCTGCCTTAAATTATTATATACTTCGTTAAATTGTATTATAACGGGGACTTCCTCTATTGTTTGAGCCATTATCTTAGAGCTTAATATTGGACATAGCTTTTCATTATTTCCTCTTCTCAATATAACCACCTTCCTTTCTCTATTCTATGCTTCAAAAATTTAAAATGTGATAAATTTATAATTTATTGCGTTAAATGAAAAAAAGTAGCGGATTGATGATTGATGATCCGCCACTTTTTTAATGTTAAATGTTATTTAATGCTTTTTATGAACAATTAATTTGACTATTTCTCCAATCAATAAAGGAAGAAAAGCAAAAGCCAAGATAATTTCCCAATCAGTAAATCCTAGTGGAAATGTATGGAATATTGGATTTAAAAATGGTATATATATTACCACTAACATCAGTATAAAAGAAAAGGTTGTTCCATATACAAGGGTTTTGTTTGAGAAAACGCCAATTTCAAACATAGTATAATGTGTTGACCTAGTGGAATATGCTCTCAATAATTCAGCAGTTATCAATGTAGTAAAGGCAATAGTTCTAGCCTCAAGTATATTATCTAAACCATATCTGTAAATTCCCCACCAATAAGCAGATAATGCTGCAATTGCAATTGCAATGCTTTGGAAAACAATGCCTATTACCATATGTTTATCCAATATGGGTTCATTAGGGTTTCTGGGGTTTTGTGACATTATATCCGGATCTCCTTTTTCAACACCAAGAGCTAAGGCTGGAAAACTATCAGTCACTAAGTTTAACCAGAGTAGCTGAATCGGCAATAAGGGAACCGGCAGATTCAACAGTATACTTACAAATACCAGTAATATCTCTCCTATATTACAGGATAATAGGAAGAACACAAATTTCTTGATATTATCATAAATTATCCTGCCCTCTTCCACCGCAGAAACAATACTTGCAAAATTATCATCGGTAAGAATCAAATCTGCTGTATTTTTAGCAACGTCTGTTCCTGTAATGCCCATAGAAACACCTATATCTGCTTTTTTCAATGCCATAGCATCATTTACGCCATCACCCGTCATTGCAGCGATATTCCCATTTGCCCGTAATGCAGAAACGATTCTAACCTTGTGCTCTGGAGAAACACGAGCAAATACTTTCACCTTTTTAACTATTTCTTTTAGATCTTCGTCGGAAACATTATCTAATTCTTCGCCCATCATTGCTTGGTCTTCTGTTTCAGCCATTCCTAAAGCCTTTGCTATAGCGAAGGCAGTTTCTTTGTAGTCACCGGTAATCATTATTGTATTTATTCCTGCTTCTTTACACTCTTTAATTGCGTCCTTTGCTTCCGGTCTAGGAGGATCAATCATTCCAACAAGGCCAACAAATATCATATTTGTCTCATTATTTTCTGGTGATATATTAGAAGGCAAGTCATCATATTCCCTAAAGGCAAAAGCTAGGACTCTCAAAGCATCCTTAGCAAATTTACTATTTATTTCTAATGCTTCTTTTTTTAATTCATCTGTAAAAGGCACAACCTTGTCTTCTATTTTAATAGAACTACACCTTTTGATGATTATATCAGGAGCACCTTTTGTAAAGGATACTATTTTTCCCGGTATAAAGTTTTCATGAAAAGTAGTCATCATCTTTCTACCTGAGTCAAATGGGATCTCTTCTATTCTGATGTAGGATTTATTAATCTCATTTGTTATATTAGCTTTTCCGGCTAAAGTAACCAGTGACCCTTCAGTAGGATCTCCTATTATTTTATATAAATCATCTGATTTATCAAGTTTCGCATCATTGGTCAGCATACCTATTGAGAGCAATGTATTTAAACTTTCAATTGAATCAGTAGAAATTACTTCGCCTTCTATTTTAAATTCACCGGTAGGATCATATCCGGTGCCGGTTACATCCAGTATTTTATCATCAACATAAACTTTAACTACTGTCATTTCATTTTGAGTCAATGTACCTGTCTTATCAGAGCAAATAACAGTAGTACATCCTAAGGTTTCTACTGCTAAAAGTCTTTTAACTATAGCATTCCGTTTGACCATTCTATTCATACCGATAGCCAATACAATCGTTACTATAGCAGGCAATCCCTCTGGAATAGCTGCTACTGCCAGACTGATCGCAACCATAAACATTTCAAGCGGCTCTCTTCCTTGAAGTAGACCTATAACAAATACAAGAATACATATTACAATTGTAGAAATACCCAAAATTTTCCCCAATTGGTTTAATTTCTTTTGCAAAGGAGTCGTTTCATCTTCAAATGACTGTATCATTGTAGCTATTTTACCTATTTCGGTATTATGTCCAGTGCCTACCGCTACGCCTTTACCTCTGCCGTAAGTGACTATGGTGCTCATATAAGCCATATTGTGTCTGTCACCTAATGAAACTTCCTTGTCAAAAGATTCATTAGCTTCCTTTTCGGATGGAACCGATTCTCCGGTTAGGGAGGCTTCTTCAATTTTAAGATTTGAACTTTCAATAAGCCTCAAATCTGCAGGAATTATATCTCCGGTTTCCAATAAGACAATGTCACCTGGAGTCAATGTATTGGCAGGTACTACTATAACTTGTGAATCTCTTATGACTTTGGCATTAGGAGATGCCATCTTTTTTAAGGCATCCAGGGCTTTTTCTGCCTTGCCCTCTTGATACATACCTAAAAAAGCATTGACAACTACAATTGCCAATATAACAATAGCATCGCTAGATTCACCAACAGCGATAGAAATAATTGCTGCTCCAATTAGAATTAATACAAGAAAATCGGAAAATTGTGCTAACAATTTTGAAAAAAAGGACCGCCCTTTTTCTTCTTGTAATTCATTTAGTCCATATTTTTCCAGCCTCTTACTTATTTCGTTTTCCTTTAAACCCACATCGGATTCTACATTCAATTCGGATAGGACTTCTTCTTTACTTTTTAAGTACCATTCCATAAAAACCACCTCTCTTTTTCCTAACAAATTTTTCTAACAATACTACTAGTATATCATTTTTTTAATATAAAAAAACAAAAAAAGACCTTTGTTTATGATTATCATAAACAAAGGTCTTGCTTCCTAATAGAGGTCAGTTAACCGGGATTAACCGTATTGACGATTAACTAATTATAAGCTACTCCCCTTTGATACTATTATTATATGCTAAAATTTTATTTTAATCAACAAAATATTAAATATTATGGAATTAATAAGTATTTGACTTTAGCTAAGCCTTAGTAGATAATCTATATATAGAGACAAATTAAGGCATAGATATGATAATCATTCTAGAAATAATAATGAGTTTTATGATACATACCATATATAGGGAGAGATTCCAACTCTCTGTTAATTTTTATACTATTAGGAGTGGATTAATAAATGAGTGACAAGGTGTTAGTAGTTGATGATGAAAAAGCCATTGCGGATATTATAAAGTTTAATCTTGAAAAAGAAGGATATCAGGTAGAAACAGCATATGATGGAGAAGAGGGGTTGGAGAAGGTAAAAAGTTTTCAGCCTAATTTAGTTGTCCTAGATATTATGATGCCTAAAAAGGATGGATTTCAAGTATTAAAAGAAGTCAGATTATCATACAAATTTCCTGTAATAATGCTGACAGCTAAAGAAGAAGAAGTGGACAAGGTATTGGGACTTGAGCTTGGCGCCGATGATTATGTGGTCAAGCCTTTTAGTATGCGAGAGCTGATTGCACGAATAAAGGCCAACCTAAGAAGGGTAGACTATTCAAGTATCAAGGGAAATACCAATGTAATAAAGTCGGATGAATTGGAAATAGATTTAGTAAAATATGAGGTTTTAAAAAATGGTAAAGTTGTAGAATTGACATTAAGAGAGTTTGAATTATTGAAATTTTTAGCATCGAGTGCAGAGCAAGTCTTTACTAGGGAACAGCTTCTGGAGGAAGTGTGGGGTTATGAATACTATGGTGATATTAGAACAGTTGATGTTACTATAAGAAGACTTAGAGAAAAAATTGAAGATAATAATGGAGAATTTAAATATATATTAACCAAAAGAGGAGTTGGCTATTACTTCGGGAGGGGGTAATCCATGTTTTCCAGTATTAAATGGAGATTCATTGTAATATATTTTTTATTAGTATTTATTGCAATGGTTATAATAGGAATATTTATTGTGGATAAATTGGAACAGCACCAAATAAACAGTGTTATCACTTCGATGGAATATAAATTGGAAAACATTGCAAGCTATTCAACTTATCTAACTTCCGATGACTGGGTTGCAAACAGAGAAGAAATACAAGATACAATAACTGAGTATGCATCAAGTGCAGAAACCCTTTATGTTATTTTAAATGAAGATATACCTACTATCATAGCATCCTCATCTAAACAAAATGATAGAATTATCGGCGACAGTGCATTTCAGCAAAGACTTATTGATCCTACATTAGTTCTGAAAGCCTTTGAAGGGGAAACGGCAGTAAATAAGGAAGTTATAGACAATATTCCGTTAGAACATGTTGCATATCCGGTATTTTCAAGTAATGGTAAGGTCAAGGGCATACTTTATATGACCTCGGATTTAAAAAATGTGTATGCTACCGTAAATGAATCTAAGACTATCTTGACAAATGCTACATTTTTGGCTTTAGGTATTACAGTACTTTTAGGATTTATGATTGCCAGCAGTATTACAGAGCCAATACATGATGTAACCAAAAAGGCCGAGGAAATGGCAATGGGAAATTTCGATCAATTTGTTGAAGTAAAGTCCGACGACGAAATCGGACAATTGGCAAATATGTTTAATCATTTGACCTTAAAGCTTAATCAGACAATTCAGGATATGGATTTAGAAAAAAGTAAGCTTGATACGATATTCAATTATATGGCTGAAGGAGTTGTCGCCATAGATAGAAACGGCAGCATTATACATGCTAATCCAATAGCTATAGAATTGTTGAATTTAGGGAATAATTTCAATGAAAAGGCATTTAATTTATCAGATATCAATTTAGGCAATATAAATTATAATATAACAAATAGTCTAGAAGGAGATGTGATAACTGAGATAAATTCTCAAGTATTTAAGGTAAAGTATGCGCCTTTTAAAAATGAAAAAAATGATATTGGCGGACTAATTATAGTGTTCCAAGACATAACTCGCGAGCATAGATTAGATAATATGAGAAAAGAATTTGTAGCAAATGTATCTCATGAATTAAAGACACCTATTACTACTATAAAGAGCTATACGGAAACCTTAATGGAAGATGATATAGATAAAAATACAAAAGATAGATTTTTAACTGTAATTGATAGCGAATGTGATAGAATGACAAGATTGGTCAGAGATTTATTGCAATTATCAAATTTGGATTATAAAAAAACCAATTGGAAAAAGGTTGAAATATCTACCGGAGAAATAATACGGGATATAATTTCAAAATTGGATTTAGTGATTAAGGAAAAAGGACATAGGCTAATATTAAATATAGAGGAAGACATTCCCAATGTAGTAGTTGATAAAGATGGTATTGAACAGGTTATACTAAATATTATATCTAATTCCATAAAATATACTGAAGACAACGGTATAATAGAGATAAATAATTATGAAGCTGAGGGAGATGTGGTAATTAGCATTAAGGACAATGGTATTGGCATTCCACAGATGGATCAAAAAAGAATATTTGAAAGATTTTATAGGGTTGAAAAAGGCAGAAGCCGGGATTTGGGAGGAACAGGTTTAGGATTATCTATTGCAAAAGAAATAATTGAAGCGCATAATGGAAATATAGTACTAAATAGTGAACCAAACATAGGAACAGAAGTTATAATTAAATTGCCAACAAGTGTAATTCAATCTTAATTGTGCTGTAATAATTCTGTAATATATTTACTATATAATTAAATTGCATTAAAGTAAGTTAAAGAAGGAGGTATGGATATGTGGAAAAAGTTTGTTTTATGCGCACTAATATGTTTTAGTTTAATAAGTTTCAGTTCATTGAGTTTCGCCGTAGATGCTAGTAAATATCAAGTTCTAAAGCCTGATAAAGAATCCTATTCTACTGCGGATAAGGTAATACTATTTAATGGAAAAGCTCCTTCGGGGACTGAAATTATGATAGATGTCTATGGTACAACCGATATTGATATAGAGAAGAAAACATTTAATCTTGATAAGCTTCCAACGGAGAAAGATTATATTTTAGTAATTTCAGAAAAAGTTACCTCAGGCAATTTGGGATTTTTTCAAAAGCAGATGGATTTAGTAAAAGGAATTAATAAAGTTGTTGTAAACTTTGGAGTAGAAGGTGTTGAATCAAAGGAATTTATTGTATATGTATATGATAAGGCTAAAACCGACAACAGATTGAATGTAACGGGAGATTCAAAATTATCTGAGGTTTTACCGCTGTTAAAATAATGCCAGTCATTTGGATAAGGAGATGATACTATGAGAGAAAGAGTCAAGACTATTCTCCTTTTTTCTTTGGTATTATTAGGTATTTTTTTGACTCAGAAATTGTGGATACAATTACCGGGAAATATATTTACAATATTTGAATCTAAAGAGAAATTGTCATCATCCTATTTGCTATCGGATATGATAGCACCCAATAAGTATCTTTTAAAATTTAATAAAGGAAAATATACTCTGGTATATGAAGATAAATATAAACTATGGGATAATGCTATGACTTGCCTTAAAGTACTTTTGGGGTCGGATAAGATAAAATTTGAGGAAATCACAAAAGAAGAATATTTAAAATATCAGGAACAAAGATCCCTTGTCTGTTATTTTCCGGAGATGGTAAATACCTATATATTGGCAAAGGCTTGGGATGTTAATTCCCCTAATAATATTGTGGATACTATACCTAATATAACTGATATCTATATCTTTTTAGGTAATGGTGATCCTTTTTTTATTTTTTCATTGGGTGATAAACATGTAAAAGCTTATGACAATGAATTGGATACAAAAATATTAAAGAATAAATTAACAAGTATAGAGGATTCCGAAAATTTCGATTATTATTACTCCATGAGGGAGGTCCAAGGGACACAAAAAGATATTTATATACCTTATGAAATTAAAAATAGTTTACCGGTTGTATATGTGACAAACGAAATTGCTTTCTTAGATAGAACAGAAAAGGATTTGCTTGCTGAGGAATTCTTTTCTACAAATATAGAAAATATACAAGAAATAGTTGAAGCTAATGGTTCATCTATATATGTATATGAAAATAGGTTTTTAAAATTAAGTATGAATGGATTGTTGGAGTATTATCATCCTCTTGAAGAGAAGGTAACTGAAAGAAATTTGTATATAAGTTTATCTAATGCAGCTGATTTCATCAATGAAAAGACTAAAGCTGAAAAAGGAATGTATTTAGCAAAGGTTGAGGGAATCGAATCTGAAGAGAGTTTTGGATATAGATTTACATTTAGATACAGAATAAGAGGTATTCCAATTATACTTGGAAACAAGGAAGTAGGAGAATATATCCAGATGGAAGTTTTTAATAATCACATAAGAAGCTATAAACATTTTATAAGGCGAGAAACGGATATTAATTTAAACCCCATTGTTGATGGAAGAAAAATGTTAACATCTTATGACGTAATTGACCAGAATGCTGAATTTTTGGTTGAAAGATATCTTGAATCTAAAAATATGACTAGAGAAGAAGTGGGAGAAGAAATAATACAAGAGGTCACATCATCTATTGAAGATATTACTCTGGCATATTATGATCCTTGTCTTAAGGACAAGGGAGAAAAATTGATAGGTGTATGGACTATTAGATTTGGTGGCAAATTATATGCTTTTGATGCATATACCGGGACTCTAGTTTTTGAAAGATAGATGGTGATGATATGGATTGGTCTAAGGCAAAGTCTATATTGATTGTAGCTCTAATAATAACAAATATATTACTTGGGTTGATTTTATACCAAAGTGAAAGAAATATGGATCCAACCCTTAAAAAGGGATTTATTGAAGATGTAGTTAGACTTTTGGAGGATAAGGGAATTAAATTCGATACGGAAATTCCAAGAAAAATTCCTCAAATATCATGGCTGACTGTTGAATATGAAAATGTGGAGCCAGATATAATAAATAAAAATTTCTTTAATGACAAAGGAACTATAAGTGAGAGTGCAGAGGAAATTGTAGATATAGGTTATAATGATGAATTAATTACAATCACAAATGAAAAATTGTTAATGTATCAATCCAAATCGGATAAAATTATATATGATATAAAAGATGAAGATGATGCTGTTAATATAGCTATGAACTTTTTAAATGATAAGAATTTCTCCACAGAAGATATGAAATTATCATATATAAGGCAAGTAGATGATGGATATAAGATTGAATTTACTAAATTGTATAATAGTAACTTTCTGGAAAATTCCTATACAATTATACATGTGGGAAATAAAGGGGTAGTTGAAATGGAAAGGAAATGGCTAAACGTTGTAGATGTAGGAGAGAAGCCATTAAGCATTTCCTCAGCTCCCAAGTCAATTTTAGGATTATTGAGCATGGAAGATGCATATGGAAGATGCATAAAGGATATATCAATATGCTATTATTTCGAACCTGAAAAGAATGCTTACGTCGATAATCCGGATGAAGCTAAACAAGGCAGAGCGACTCCGGCTTGGAGGATTCAATTTGATGACGGACATAAAGTTTTTATAGATAGTTACAATTATTACTAGAAGGAAATTTATTTCCTTTTTTTTTTAAAATAAAAGAACTATGGGATTTCAAAAATGGTATTATATAATTTATATGTTGCTTATTAGAGGTCTTTTTTATTATAATGTAATAAGATACAAATAGAAGGCGGGAAAAGTCATGTCGATTAAATTTTGTTCACTCTCCAGCGGAAGCAGTGGCAATTGTCAGTATATAGAAACTGAAAATACCAGAATTTTAATAGATGCAGGATTTAGCGGAAAGAAGATTGAAACTCTTTTAGGATCAATTGGGGTGTGTCCAACAACCTTAGATGCTATATTGGTAACACATGAACACATTGATCACACCATGGGGGTAGGCGTTCTTTCCAGAAGGTATGATTTACCTATATATGCAAATTCAAATACATGGGTTGGGATGGATCCAATCATCAAGAAGATAAAGGAAAAGAATACTAAGGTTTTCAATACAAACAAATCATTTAATTTAAATGATCTATACATACATCCATTCAATGTATCCCATGATGCAATGGAACCTGTAGGCTATTTGGTGTATTATAATAACATTAAAATTAGCATTATAACGGATACCGGCTGGGTCAATGACAGCATGAGGGAAAGTATCAAAAATTCACATTTATATTTTATGGAATCAAATCACGATGTTGAAATGCTTAGGGAAGGCTCATACCCATACCCTTTAAAACAAAGGATAATGAGCAATATAGGGCACTTATCAAATGTTGATGCAGGTAATGTTTTAGGGGATGTATTGTCGGGAAATGGAGAGATTGTGCTTCTTGGACATCTCAGCCAAGATAACAATAGACCTAAGCTGGCATATGAAACTGTAAGGAGCATAATCTTAAAACAGGGATTGGATGTAGACAACAATATAAGATTAAATTTATCCTTTAGAGATAAGTCTACTTGTGTATATAGTTTGTAATATGGGGAATTATAGTGAAATATTAAGTTATATTAGGCAATTAAACCAATTTAAAAAGAGAGTTTTGTAGGAGGTTGGTTAATGAAGATTTTAATTACAAATGATGACGGTATAATGTCTGATGGAATCTTTGCTTTGGCAAAAGAACTTGAGAAGGACAACGACGTAACAATCGTAGCTCCGGAGGTCCAAAAAAGTGCTCAAAGCCATGCTATTACATTGAATAAACCGTTGGTAGTGAAGGAAATAAAACTAGAAGGATTAAAATCAAGGGCTTATAGTATATCAGGAACTCCGGCAGATTGTGTTCGCGCAGGTATGGAAATGTTGGTAGATGAAAATATTGATATAGTAATTTCCGGGATAAATATGGGACTTAATTCAGGAATGGATATATTGTATTCGGGAACGGTATCGGCTGCTATTGAGGCAAATATATTCAATAAGCCTGCAATAGCTATATCTGCTGAATGGATTGACGGGAAAGCAAACTATGAAATAGCTAGTAAATATGCCAGAAAAGTTCTTGAAGAAACTAAGGAAGAATTGTTAAGGACAAATATAGTTTTAAATGTAAATACTCCTTTTGAATTAGAGGACATAGAGAAGGAAATTAAGATATGCAAAATAGGGGGAGTAATATTTGACTATTACTATATGGACACCGACGAGAACGGAGAGAATGTACTCAAACTCAAAGGACGTAAGGAATCTCAACCTGATGAGGGAACAGACAGATATTATTTATCTAAAGGATATGCAACATTAAGCCCCCTTTTCTACGACCTAACCAATTTTGAATTATTGGAAGAAGTAAGAGATTGGTTTAGATAGTGCATATTAATGATGTTATTGGGTAATTATAAACTACATTTAGATAATATCTTGGATACTTTTATAGGGGGGATTTAAGTGATTGAAAAAAGGGCAAATATAATTACTATGAAGGGAAATCCTATGACTTTATTAGGACCGGAAATTAAAATAGGCGATAAAGCACCGGATTTTACAGTATTGACCGGGGATTTGAAACCATATACTTTAAAAGATGCAGGCGATAAGATTAAAATCATATCTGTAGTCCCATCATTAGACACGGGAGTGTGTGAACTGCAGACCATTAGGTTTAATGAAGAAGCTGCAGATTTAGATAATGTTGTAATACTTACAATATCCGTAGATTTGCCTTATGCTCAAAAGAGATTCTGCAGTTCAAATAATATAGACAAGGTCATAACCTTATCGGATCATAAGGATCTATCCTTTGGATTAAACTATGGATTTGTAATTGAAGAATTGAGATTATTATCCAGAGGCATAATTGTACTGGATAAGGACAATACAGTAAGATACGTTGAATATGTAAAGGAAGTATCGAACCATCCCGATTATGATAAGGCATTGGAGGAAACAAGAAAACTATTATAAGGGTAAAAGCGATGCAATAAATATTTGCATCGCTTTTTAAATAAAAATTTAATAAGGCAGGAATACTTGTGAAAATTAAAATTATTTCAGTAGGGAAGATTAAGGAAAAATATATACAAGAAGGAATCAAAGAGTTTTCCAAAAGATTGTCCAGATATTGTACCTTAGATATTGTTGAAATAGATGATGAGAAGGTACCGGAAAGTTTGTCTAAAAAAGAAATGGAGATTGTAAAACAAAAAGAAGGAGAGAGGATATTGGGAAAAATACCGCCGAACTCCTTTGTTATAGCATTATCTATAGATGGAAAAGAGCTTTCCTCAGAAGATTTAGCATTTAAAATTCAAGATTTAATGATAAATGGGACAAATGATATCACCTTTATCATAGGAGGCTCAGTAGGATTGTCAAATGAAGTGCTGAGTAAAAGCAATTTTAAATTATCTTTTTCAAAGATGACATTTCCCCATCAATTGATGAGGCTTATATTGTTGGAGCAGATATATAGGTCTTGGAGGATTATAAAGGGAGAACCTTATCATAAATAGTTGCTAAGGTATGGGTTATAGAATTCTGTGTTTAAAGAAATTCACAATTCACGTTTCACAATGCACAATTATGGAAGCGACTCTAGGTCGAAATGTAAAGACCTCTACTTTATACATGAATATCCGGATGTTGAAGAACAAGATATAGCAATTTTATAAAAATAAATAGATAGTTTATAAACCAGTATGCTTATTATGATGAAAACCTACTGGTTTTTATGATATAATCAAGAAACCAGAGGACATTAAAGGGAGTTTTGGAAGGAGAGATAGATTATGTTTAGAAAACCTTATAAAGAAGCTAATGAAGATATTAAGGAAGATGATTCTTTAAAAAAACCAACTAAAGAAAAAACGTTAAGTGTTAAAAATCTTAAAACAATGTATAATGCATCTTTCAGATATGCTTTCATAGCTATAATCATATGTATACTTATTTCTACTCTTTTTCTAAAAATACATGGAAGCAATATCTATGCCATAGCAGAACCTGAATATCCTTCCAAGATTGGCTTTGATGATATAGATGAGAAGAGAAAAAGAATGGAGGATATAGATGAAGAATTCCTTGAAAAGCTGGAGACTTTTTCCTTAAAGTCATCTTCACTGGTTTTGAGTAAAGGCGACAATAAAAAAAATAGACTTTATTCACCAATTAGCTTATATATGGATTTATCTATGGCTGCTGAAACTGCTGATGGGGATACACAACAGGAAATTTTACAAGCCTTGGATATGGATATCAATATGATGAGAGATGAGACCGGGAAATTATTTAGGAGACTTTATTTCTATAATGAAATCGGAAAATTAAATCTTGGAAACTCTTTGTGGCTAAATGAAAATATAGATTTCAATGAAGAAATGTTGGATTTGCTGAAAGAAAAATATTATGCGGGATCTTACAATATCGATTTTAGCAACAAAGAAGATGCAAAAAAGATCAGCAAATGGGTCTCAAATCAGACAGGCGGAAAACTTGGTAACAGTTTTGATGATTTTGCTTTAAATCAGGATGATGTAATGACATTGATAAATACCATATATTTTTATGATGAATGGATAGATCGGTTTGATGCTAAAAACACAAAAGAAGGTGAATTTTATCTAGGCGATGGAAGCAAGGTAATGACTGATTTCATGAATATGGAATATGGAAGTCATGGATTTGTGGATGCTAAATGCTATACTGCTTCCTATCTAAGTTTAAAGAATAATAACAGAATGGTTTTTATACTTCCCGATGATGGGAAAACTCCCTCCGATATCATATCTAATCCGGAGATATTGGGAGAAGCACTTGATTGTTTTTCATCAGATGATTATAAGACCGGAAGAGTAATATTTAAGATTCCCAAATTCAATTTTTCATCAAAAGAGAGTGTAAAGGAATTTTGCATTGATTTAGGTATAAAGGATGCATTTAAAGAGGAAACAGCGGATTTTTCAAATTTATCGGATATTAAACCGTTGTTTATTTCGGATATAATGCAGAACTCCACAATATCCATTGATGAAAAAGGAGTTGAAGCAGCAGCCTATACGGAAATAACATATGCGGGGGCAGCAGAACCAGACGGAATAGCAGAAATGATTTTAGATAGACCATTTATATTTGCAATAACGGGAATTGATGCATCCCCATTATTTGTTGGAATCATAAATAATCCCAATGTAGAATAAACACCGTGGGGCTCAACGAAGCCCATGGTGTTTATTTAACTTAAATCTACATTAATCTTTAGGATAGAGTTTATCTTTATAATAACCGTCTGATAGATATAATGCAGCTATTGGATTGTGACCTAATACCCTGTCCTTAACTGCAAATACTGTTGCAGGTGCCTCAGAATATTTAAAGAATAAAGAATCATGTCCTACACATAGACCTAAAACTATATTGAGATCGGTATTTGAGTTATTTAAAAACGTTGCTTGTCCTATAGGGTTGCACATTGGTTCATAATTGCCCGGCCTTACTTTTTCATTTTCTTTTATGCCAATAAATTCTTTTGGGATACTTCCATTTTTACACATAACGGAAATTACCTCAAATCCATTTGCTTTTAAAATTTTTGCAAGAGTTTTTCCTTCGTTTGAGAGGCCGCTGCAAAATGCCAATCCCAGCTTTTTATAATTACATTTGTTTGCAAAATCCATAATCTCCTCTAATCTGGTATTTCTGCAATATCCTTCACTTTCAACTAATGCAGAATTGTAGGAGATATTATGATTTCCTTCTTCATTGTATAAAGGCTTCAATTTCTCTATATTATCCGATTCTCTGGTGGGACAATTCTTCGGATATTTTTCACTCAATCCTACTCTACAATTTTTATCTTTACATAAATCACATGTATACATTTTTTTATCTCCCTTGCTTATATAAGTATATTCAAGTCCATTATAACAAAGATTAATAAGTTTGACAGGATTTTGTTGCTGTTTATGGTTAAATATATCATTTTCATTACAATTTAATTGATTATGAATAATATATTAAGCTTAAGACTAATTATAGTATATATCTTTTGTTATAGAGGGGGAATGTTGTAATGGCAATGAAGAAGTGGCTAAAAGGTTTGGCCTTGACTATTATTTTCGTGTTGCTTACTTCGTTCATAGTATTTCCACAGGAAGTCCATGGAAAGAATAATGAAAAATATTTGGTGGCAGTTAAAACGGCTAATGGACAATACTTCTGTGCGGAGAATGGCGGAGGAGACATGGTCAATGCTACGAGAGACAAAATTGGAGATTGGGAAACATTTGAGGTTATTGCTTTGAATAGAGGATATATTGCATTGAAGAGCAATAATGGAGATTATGTAAGGGTTTCAAAAGATGGAAAAAATGTATATGCGGATAGTGATAAAATCGGCAATAGGGAAACATTTCAATTAATAGGATTAAAAAATAACAAAATAGCTTTAAAAACATATGATAAAAAATATATATGTGCGGAAGACGGAGGTGGAGGAAAACTAGTAGCAAATAGAGAGAAGATAGGTAGTTGGGAGACCTTTGAATTGAAAAAGGTTGAAGAGAATACATCGGATAAATTTGAGTTAACTGCGAAAGCTGATTGGAACAGTGTTACTTTTACTTGGACTAAACCTGCTGATTATAAGAACATTGTAGAGTATAATCTTTATAGGGGGATAGCTTCAGGCAAACAATCAAATACTCCTATTACTGATTTTCCAATCGAAGGCACATCTTATACGGATTATAATATAGATAAAAACATCACCTATTTTTATGTCTTGAGGCCGGTTTATAGAGACAAAACCCTTGGAGATGTATCAAATGAAGTTTCTGTTAGGCTTGAATCAAGAACAACTACTATTGTATTGGAAGTAGGAAGCAAACGTATGTATATTAATGGTCAAAGAGAAGAAATAGATCCGGGCAAGGGAACTGTTATGATAATTAAAAACGGAAGGACATTCCTTCCTATAAGGGCAGTTATTGAGGCCATGGGAGGAGAAGTAGAATGGAGACAATCTGACAAAAGGGTTAGCATTTATCTTGACAAAAATGAAATTCACCTTTGGATAGGAAGCAAAATCGCTAAGGTAAATGGGAAAAGTAGAGAGACGGATGTATCGCCTTATATTTCCGATAGCGGGCGAACAATGCTGCCTTTACGATTTATTGCTGAAAATCTTGATTGCGAAGTAGATTGGGACGGATTAACGAAAAAGGTAACTATATTTATTGGGAAATAGATATGTTATAATATCATATTATATGGATTTTGATAAGCTTTTATATTGGGAAAGCTCACACAATTATTGGAAGAATTATAAAAAAATAGAAGGAGGAAACTGTGAGAATAATTATTTCACCTGCAAAGAAAATGAATGTAGATACAGACTCATTAGGTTATTGTCAACTTCCTCAATTTATAAGAGATACTGAAATGTTGATGGAGTATTTGCAAAGATTAAGCTATGAAAATATAAAATCAATATGGAAGTGCAGCGATAAAATAGCTGTTCTAAATTATGAAAGACTGAAGAATATGGATTTATATAATAATTTAACTCCGGCAATTCTAGCTTTTGAAGGAATTCAATATCAGTATATGTGTCCAAGTGTATTTCAAACAGATGAATTTATATATCTTGAAAAGTACCTACGTATTTTGTCAGGCTTTTACGGAATATTGCGACCATTTGATGGAGTTGTTCCCTATAGATTAGAAATGCAAGCAAAGCTAAACTATGGTAACTTCAATTCACTTTATGACTTTTGGAATAACAAACTGGCAGATGAACTTTTTTCAGAAAGCAATTGTATAGTAAACTTAGCTTCTAAGGAATATAGTAAATGCATTTCTAATTATTTAGATGATAATATACAGTTTATAACTTGTGTTTTCGGTGAGATGATAGGGAAAAAGGTAGTGGAAAAGGGAACTCCGGCAAAGATGGCAAGAGGAGAAATGGTCAGATTTATGGCAGAAAATAAGATTGAAGATGTGGAGGATATTAAGGGCTTCAATAGGCTGAATTATGTTTTTTCAGATTATCTATCAGACAAAAACACATATATTTTTTTAAAGAAGGAAGAAAAACGGAGGGTGGATTTTTAATCCACCCTAATTTTTTAAATTTGAGCATTGACATATATAGATTATCTATATATAATTATATATAGGCAATCTATATATGAGGGAGGTTGAGAAATTGGCTGTAAACAAAAATCTAATTACAGGCAGTACAAAGATGTTGATACTTAAATTGCTTGAGGAGAAGGATATGTATGGTTATATGATGATTGAGGAATTGGCAAAAAGATCTGACGATACTTTTTCCCTTAAAGCAGGCACACTTTACCCTTTGCTTCATGGACTTGAGGAGCAGGGCATGATAAATTCCTACGATGAAATGGCTGATAACTCTAGAGTTAGGAAGTACTATAGTCTGACAAAGAGAGGTAAAAAATTGTTACAGGAACAAAAAGATGAATGGCATACTTATTCATCTGCAGTGGACAGGGTTCTAAAAGGGGGTGTTGATTTTGGAACAATCTAATAAGCTCGAAGGCTACTTAAAAACTGTATGCCAGCAAATCAGATGGAAAAAGGCTCATGGAGTTATTTCAGAGGAATTGGAAAATCATATTATCGATCAAAAGAATGCATTTGTGTCCGAAGGATTTACTGAAGAAAATGCAATGGATAAAGCAATAGAGGAAATGGGGGATCCTATAGTAGTCGGTTCAGAGCTGGATCGTACTCATAAGCCAAAGCCGGAATGGAGTATAATATCTCTAACAGGAGTTTTACTTTTCTTAGGTTTTTTAATCAGAGAATTTATTGCTAATGATGTATCAAATGCAGCAAATAGCACGGGGAGCAATGTAGTTATTACCGTATTTGGTATTGCAGTCATGGTAATTGCTTATTTTTTAGATTATACAATCATTGGCAAACATCCTAAATTTATATATTTTGGTCTTATAGCTATCATGATTAGTTCTATGGTAATATCACCCGGCACTATAAGTATATCACAAAAATATATGGGACAATTTTTCTACGCTAAATTCATAATGCTTCTTTTTCCAACAGCATTTGCCGGGATAATATATAGCATGAGAAATAGAGGATATGAAGGAATAGTATTGAGTGGAATATATTTTATATTTCCTGCATTATTGTGTTTACAAATACCAAGTCTTTCAAGTTTAGCTATGTATACAATAACCTGTCTAATTATCCTTACATATGCAATATTAAAGGGTTGGTTTAATGTAAAAAAATTAAAAGCTATGCTGCTTGTATATATACCAACTTTGATTACACCATTTATTGCATTGAAGTTTATGGAACAGTATCAAATAGCTAGGTTAAAATATGCATTAAATCCTTCCCTTGATCCTTTTGGCGCTGGATATATTGCTAATGTTACAAGGCTGATTATAAAAAACGCAAAACTAATAGGATATAATAGTTATGGTATAGATACTGGTAATCTATTACCCAATATCAATACTGACTTTATAATGACTCATTTAATAGATCGATTAGGTTGGATATCTTTTATATTGTTAGTGATGGTGTTTCTAATATTCATTATACGTGCATTAAAACTTGTACATAATCAGAAAAATGTTCTTGGTAATTTAGTATCGATATCTGTAATCGCTACATTTATAATGCAGGTAATAATATATGTTTTAAACAATCTAGGTTTTCCATTGATAGCACCATTGACTTTGCCTCTAATATCATATAGTAGAACAGGTACAATTCTCAATCTATTTCTAATAGGCATTATGTTGTCAGTTTTTAGGAATAGCAGCATATATACCAGCAAGGAAACAAGCAATATAAAAGGCAAAAAGACATTTAATTTTATTGACGGAAAAATCATTATAGACTTGAATAGATAATTGTGTTAATAATCCAAGATTAAACATTTGTATTTAATTACCTTGTATTATAAACGTTTATTTAAACAAACTAAGGGATGTAAAAAATAATATGGGGTGAGTTTATTGACAAGAAAAGGTCCGTTAAATCCAAATGCAGTAAAAGCTTTGGAAGAAATGAAATTAGAAATTGCAAATGAAATGGGATTAGGTGATGGTTTCAATAATTTGGATCCTGTTGAAAATATATTTACTGCAGGAGCCGTAGGTGGTCAGATGACTAGAAATATGGTAAAGATGGGACAGGAAGAGCTTTTAAAAGAGAAAAACAAAAAATAATATTGGGATGGCTTTTATTATATGCCATCCCAATATTTTAATTTACATCGTATTTGATTATTAGACTTGAATCCAATACTCTGAATGTAAAGGATTCAGTAATAAAGAATCTTACACTTTTATCAGTATATGACTTGTATCCAATTGCAAAATCTTGACCAATGGTTAACTCCAAATCCTCATGATCATGTGGTAAGAGGTAAGCGCCGCTGATTACATGGCTGTAAATTATCTTTCCGCCTATTAATTCTTCAATTCTTTCTTCAAGAGGATATGATGAATTAGTGGATAATATTCTCTTGTAAATTTCTTCACCTACAATTAGGTTGAAAGGACCATTTTGATAGGATTCGCGAAGTTTTATCAATCCCAATGATATAGCTTCCATAATATTTGGTAAGTCTTTACCAAATGGTATAGTTTTGTTTGTTACACTGTTTTCAAGTCCAACAATAGAGGCATTGTTTAATCCGTTATAGATTGCATTTTCTTCAAATAATGCAATTTTTTCCGCTGCTTTTTCTAATGGCTCATAATCTACATCTTTAGCACCGCGATCTAGATTATCAAGTTCCCATCTATCCATTTCAAATTCTATCCTAGATTCTGTCAATGGAAGAACCGTGTAATTACCATAGCAAAGTTCTCCTTCATCAACTATATTGTCCAATCTTCCTTCAGTAATAACATTGAAGTCTAAGCCAAATGGTCCATTTACCTTAACAGCTCTTCTTGCTGATAAGTATGATTTTAGAACTTCTTTTGCTCTCTCGTCTATCTCATTCCAAGCTTTGTTTGTTATAGGTGCAAACTCTCTATTTAGCATAATGCATTCCTCCTATTTTAAATCACCAATATTTAAACTTGAGTCTTTTTTAGCTTCACCATCACCTGTTGCAAGATCTTCCAATTCCGTAATAGGTCCATCGGTAAATAAGTAAGTTCTAAGTTCATCATCCCATTTGTCCATATTTCTTCTCAACCATTCTATGAGCATACAAGCATGCTCTATTTCTTCGTCTCGATTATGTGCCATGATGTTTTTAAGCTCCTGATCAGCTGATACATCTATTCTTTGGTTGTACCAATCTACTGCTTCAATTTCCTCTTTTAGGCTATTAAGGGCCCTTGATGTGTTTAGCGTTTTTTCATCTAATTTGTCTACTGATTCATGATATGCACTCATTTGTTTATACCCCCAAGTATATATTTGTTCAATAAATATCATACCCTCATAAATTTAAAATAAACAAAAATTCCCATATAGCTTGAACTATACGGGAACTCTCAAGTTAAAAAAATTATATTTTGCTGGTTTAACTTTTTCTCTAGATTAAGTTAATTAGCTATTTATAGCCTCTTTGTTTATCTGTTGCCTCATCTTTGATTTCCTCTTTCATTCCTTTAAGAGATTCCAATCTTTTTTCATTTTTATTGATTAAATCTTGTTTTATTTGTTCGTCTTCTGTTTCCCTAATTACTTCTTGAGTTCTCCTATAATTTTCTATTGTGTTATCGATATTAAATTGAATTTTGTCTACATTATCTGTCCTATCATCTGGTTTTGGCTTGTTTTTCATTGCTATCTCTCCTTCTTAAATTTATTCTAAATTCTAATTTAGTATGTGAGGTTCAATTTTTATTATGCAATTTAGAAGAATCAAATAATGTAACTATAGGATTAATTAACAATTAATTTTGGAACTATAATTTTGTTTTTTAGTAGCTTTGGGTTATAATTATATAAAATAGTTAGGGAAAAAGGGGGATTTATAATGCTTGAGATAATCGCTTTAACACTGAATGAAGCAATAGAAATTGAGAAGTTGGGCGGAACACAAATCGAACTTATATCGGGATTTGCAGAAGGAGGACTAACTCCCAGTTATGGACTTATAGAAAAGGTGATTAAAAATGTGGCTTTTCCGGTCAATGTTATGCTCAGACCACATTCTAGGAGTTTTCATTATTCCCAATATGATTTGGATGTTATGCAAGAAGACGCAAAAATAATGGATGAAATAGGTGTAAAAAATGCAGTGCTGGGTATTTTGGATGAAGATGGCTTACCTGATTTAAAAGCATTGGAGTATGTATTGAGAGACACAAATTTGACCATAACTTTCCATAGAGCATTTGACGAATCCAGTAATTTGAATGAATCATTGGAGATTTTAAAATCTTTCAATAGAGTGAAGACTATACTCACATCAGGGGGAAAAGGAAAAGCAATAGATAATCTGGGCGCCTTAAGGCGAATCATAGAAAATAGGGGAAGTATTGAAATTTTGCTTGGAAGTGGTGTTAGCGTAGATAATATGGATATTTTATATAATAAATTAGGGATCTTCAACTTTCATGTAGGAACTGCAGTAAGGGGAAATTTTTATAACAATAAAATTTATGAAGAAGAACTTTTAGAAACAGTAAAAAAATATAAAGAAATAAATGTTATAAGTCCTATCTAAGAGATAAGCGTAAAAATGAGTTAAAAACCTGTTAAGTTTTAATAATAAAAATGGTATGGATTATATAATATAATGGTAGAGATATACCTATAGCGGGTATAATCTTAAGTATAAATCAAAGATTTTTGGAGGGGTTAAGATTGCCTCAAATATCGTTAATACAAGATGTTTCAATAACTATTGCATTTTGGGCCGGGCTTATTTCTTTTTTTTCGCCGTGTTTATTGCCTATGATACCTGCCTATATCATGTATATAACAGGAGTAAGTATTGAGGATGAATTGCAAGAAAGAAGGCTTCGCGCCATAGTAAGAACCTTAGTATTTATACTGGGATTTACTATTGTTTTTATGATAATGGGTACTTCTGCAAGTTTTTTGGGAAAAATATTTGCACGGAATAAAAATATATTTTCAAAAATTAGCGGACTGCTGATTATATTGTTTGGATTAAACACCATGGGTATATTTAAAATAAACCTATTGAATACTGAAAAGAGATTATCGGCACCTAAGAATATATCAAATTCCTTTGGCTCACTTATTATGGGTATGGCCTTTGCAGCAGGATGGACACCCTGTTTTGGTCCTGTATTAGCATCAATATTGCTTTATGCAGGTGGAGCTGCTACTGTTTCCAAGGGAGTATTTTTACTGTTTATCTATTCAATGGGCATGGCAATACCATTTTTGCTGACAGTCCTATTTGTTAATACATTTATCAGATTTATGGAAAGAGCTGATAGATTTATGAAATATATGCCGATGATAAGTGGAATCTTTATGGTTATATTTGGGGTTTTAATATTTTTCAATAAGGTTATAAATATTAGTAGAATACTTTTATAAGGAGTGAGGCTTTGAGAAAAAAGGGAATATTCATAGCAGCCTTTCTTATGGTAATTATCTTAGGAGGATGTAGTACAAAGGACAAGGATAATATAGATGATCAGATCTTACCACAGGAAGAAAGCATGAATGAAAATGAAAAGCAAGCTGGTGATAATAATCTTGAAGATGAGAAGCCTGAGGAGGACGAAAAATTTTTAGCACCTGATTTTACACTTCAAAATCTAAAAGGTGAAGAAGTATCACTTAGTGATTTTAAAGGCAAATATATTTTAATAAACTTTTGGGGAACTTGGTGCAAGTGGTGTGATGTTGAGATGCCAAGTTTAGATAAACTGAACAATGAAAATGATGACTTGGTGGTATTGGCTGTTAATGTGATGGAGGACGAAAGTAAAGTTAAAGAATATATAGAAAACGGTGAATACGAATTTGAAGTAGTGTTGGATGAGGAAGGTGAAGTAGCACAAGTTTATTACGTTAATTCCTTTCCTACATCAATTTTCGTAGATAAGGAAGGGTATCTAATAGGCGGAGTACCGGCAATGCTGGAATATGAACAGATGGTTGAGATAATGGATGGTATAAGGACAGACTAAGAGTTTTTGTTTTGTCAAAATTCCCGGTAATAAATCAATATTCCCCGGGCAATATTATTAAATTTTAGAAACTTGTCATATATTCTCTTTTAATGCAATAAAATATTTATGATATTTAAAAATATATATTTAATTTAGACATAATTCCCTTTTTAAAATTGTTATACTGAGATTAATTAAATGGGAAATGTAGAGCCATGTGTTGAGATTGGGCGCCTGACATATGGGGAGTTTATGGCGCAACCGACCCAATTTATAATTTTTATAAATTGGGTCTTATTTTTTAGTGAATAGAAGTTTTTGATTGATTTGATAAACGTTTTTTTAAAAATTGGTTATAATTTTACTCCTAAAAATTAATTTTAAGCTTATCCGGGGGGATATGCATGAGTGCCTTTTTTAAAGGAAGGAAAGAGGAGACAAAGATTCTGTTTATATATAGATATGTTTCGTTAATCATAACTTCTATATTCTACTCCATAAATGAAATAGAGCATACAAATACTAAGAAGATATTTATTATATTTTGCCTGTCCACAGCAGCAATTATTTTGTCTTATCTTTATATAATATGTGAAAACTCAAAAAAGAATATTAAGATTTTATTATTTATAGAGACAATAAGCAACTCCATATTATTGATACCTTCCGGAGGCTTGAATAGTCCCTTCATTTGGTATACTCTAAATACCATCTTGATAAGTTCTTTATTTTTAAAAAGGGAATTTATTTGGATAAATATTTTTCTCTATTTAATTCTCACTACTTGTATATCTCATTTTGCTTATAACTATAATTTAAATTTATTGAATTTTCTAAAACATCAATCTAATTTAATACTCAGTATGATAATGATAATTATATCCATTTACCTTACATCAATATATATAAATCAAACAAAGGGAAAAAACAAAGAATTAGAAGAATTAAATGCTGAACTAAAAACTGCAAATCAAATGATTACAGTATCTTTTGATCATATAAAAGCATTATATCAGTCATTAAGTATATTTTCTAATCAAGGCAATGTTGAAGGTATTATAAACAAACTGTTTGCATATATTAAAGATGTTACAAAGACTGATGCGGTTTTCTTCTATGATATGAAAGATGAAGAATATGAATTGCTGTCAAAGGGCATTGAGAAGGATAAGAAATTAATTGAAGATGAAATAATAAATAATTTGAAGGAAATACTGGAATCAAAAAATCCCGGAGAAATATCCGTACAGAATGTAAGGTATGTAATAGTGCCGGTAGGAAATAATTATCTCTACTATGGAGTTTTAGGGTTTGAGGTAACAAATGAAAAAGAAGGATTGGTATATCAAAACAACTTACAGCAAGTAAAGTTTTTATCGGAGCTGACTTCTATAACCTTAGAAAGAATTAATATGGAAGAAATAAATGATAGATTATTGATTTCAGAAGAACAAAATAGGATAGCAAATGAAATACACGATAGCGTATTGCAAAGATTATTTGGAATGTCCTGCGGAGTTTTCTCCCTGATAAAAAGACTTGATAACTGTTCTACAGTTGAAATTACAGAAGAATTGAATCAATTTAGGGAAACTACGGATATGGTAATGAAGGAATTGAGAGATAAAATATACGGCCTCAGCTGGAAGAAATCAGGACAAAATAGTTTTGTTAAAGACATAAAAAGATACATTGAGGAAATAAAGAGATTTAACAATATGAATATTCCTTTTACCATTACAGGTAATATAGAATTATTGTCCAACAATCAAAAAAGAGCATTGTATAGAATAATTTGTGAGGCTTTGGGAAATGCTGTAAGACATGGGAAAGCGGAAAATGTGGAAATAAATTTATGCATTAATTCCGAATTTGCAAGCCTTAATGTCAAAGATGATGGAATGGGATTTGATACTCATCTAATTGATGCTGAAAGATCTAAGGGCTTAGGTATACATAATATGGTACAGCTTGCAGAATCCCTAAAAGGCGATATTGAGATACAAAGTAAAATAGGAAGCGGAACAATAATTGACTTAACGGTACCAACCGATACATTAGTATTAAGGAAAGGAGAGTCAAAGCCATGAAGATACTTATAGTAGATGATCATCCATTGGTAAGGAAGGGCATATCATTAACCATATGTTTTGAAAGCGATATGAAAGAAATATTTGAAGCTTCGAATGTGAATGAAGCGCTTAGGATTATCAAATGTGAAAGGCCCGATCTGGCAATTGTTGACTTGTATCTGGGGCAAGAAGATGGTTTGGATATCGTTAAAAGAAGCAGAATTGAAAAAGTGGATACGAAATTTTTAATTTTGACTTCATCCCTTAAAAAAGATGATTTTCAAAGGGGGATGGAGATAGGCATAGATGGATATATTCTTAAAGAAGCATTTGCAGAGGATATTATATACGCAATTCGGGTTGCCTTAAGGGGAAAGCAGTTTATAGACCCAGAAGTAATAAGGTATCAAGCGACAAATATTATGGAAAACAAAACCATAGGGGAACTTACGACCAGAGAATATGATGTCTTAGAGGAATTAGGCAAAGGGTTGAGCAATTATGAAATTGCCCAAAACCTTTATATCTCGGAAAATACGGTAAAAAAACACGTAAGCAACATATTGTCAAAGCTGGAGCTTACACATAGGACCCAAGCTGCATTATTTGTAAACAATTCAGGTAGGATTTAGGATATATTTTCTATACTAATTGAATTTTAAAAAGAGGTGTTGAAAATGAGTAGAATAAAAAAGTCTAGGAAAATGAGAAATACTTCGGTTATATATATTACAACTATTATATCCTTGGTACTGATTGGGATTGGCTATGGATTTTGGAGTAATGAACTTGATATTAATGTGGATATAACAACGGGTTCTACAGATATTCAAACTGTAATTGATAATACTGAATATGGAGATTTAAAGATAGACGCTGCTGATGACGGGCGGATGATTTCTTTTAAAGGAGAAGTATATCCGGATTTTAATGAAGATGTAAATATAGTAATAAGAGATGCCGGTACTGTACCACTAAAGCTTAATAAAATAGAGGAAGTAAATAAAAGCGAAATAGCAGAACTATATCAGCAAAAAAAAGATAAACATGGACTGACTTCCTTCTTTAAAAACGATGTGATGGAAATTTTCAATTTAAAAATCAATACATTAGAGGATAAGAATGATGAAGTGATACCTGTATCAACCTCAGATAGGAGCATGGATTCCGAGGAGGATCCTATACAAAGAAAAATCAATGGATTATATGATGAGATTTTTGAATTGAAAGAAGAATTAAAAAGATATGATAATATAGAGCACCATGAGTTTAGATATGAACTTCAATTTATCCAAGGGATTTAATTTGGGGGTAATGATATGAAAAAGAAAATTATAATTACATTTATTAGCTTGATAGTAGCTTTGTCAGTTGTATCCGGTGGGTATGGATTATGGCAGAAGGAGATAGTCATTGAGGGCAATATAGATGTAGTGCCTGACCCTGAAGTTATAAAAGGCTTTGAAGAATCTATAGAAAAGAAATATGAAGAGATAGAATCATTGAAAGAAGAGCAAAGAATTCAGCAAGAACTTGAGCAGCAGGCACTTTTAGAGGCAGAAAGGCTTTTGGAGGAACAAAGATTATTAGAAGAGCAGAAACCTTTAGAAGAGCAGAAACCTTTAGATGAACAAAAATCTGAAGATGAACAAAAATCTGAAGATGAACAAAAATCTGAAGATGAACAAATATCGGTTGAAGAAAATGAAGAGGAGTTAAATGCGGGGGAATTAGATTTAGAAGAATTAAATGATGATGTTATAGATGATAATAAAAATCTATCAGAGGAAAATACAGATAATCAGGAAAAAGATAATTCAGCTGAAATTGAAACACTATCAACAGAAATCCCTGATACAGAAGATGATGACCGGTAGTATATGGCATATAGTTAGAGGGTCTTGATTTACCTATTTTCCAAGGGGGACAAGTATGTTAAAACAAAATTATTTGCCGACAAGAAGTAAACAAAATAGAAGTCTATTGCTTATATCATTATTAATCTTAATATATTTATTTGAAAATTCCACTGTTACTTCATATATAGATAACTTTATATTCAGCTATATTTTAAAACCGATCATATGGGTGGGAATGGTATTTTTAATATGGAATTTGCCTAAATTTAGACCAAAGGCAAAGTTAAAGCACAAATCACTTTTATACTTTTGGACATTTAATTTTGCTGTTATCTATGTAATCATAACAATCATTGCAGGGCTAATTGATGGAATGGGAAAAAGTCCGTATAGTCATTCTCCTAAAGGAATCTTTATTAATATTATCTTTGTAGGAACTTATCTTGTCGGCAGAGAATTTATAAGGAATTATCTGGTGCATAGTTTTACAAAAGAAGAAAACTATTTAGTTTTTATATTTGCAGCATTGATTATGACTATAACAAAATTTCCTATAAGTAAATATTTGGGGCTTAATAGCTTAAAAAGTACGGTAATGTTTATAGCGGAGTTCTTTGCACCGGAGTTTGCTCACAATATCTTTGCATCATATCTGGTATTTTTGGTTGGACCTTTAGGCTCAATTATATACTTTGGAGTTATACAAGGATTTAATTGGCTATCACCAATACTTCCGGATTTAAAATGGATAACTACTGCTCTTGTTGGCATATTATGCCCCGTATTCTTTCTAATGTCGTTACAAAATATATATTTAAAGATTACAAAACAATTGAAAAAGAGGGAAGAAGATGATGAAAACCCCATAAGCTGGGCAATTACAAGTATTGTATCAATACTCATAATCTGGTTTGCAGTAGGGGTTTTTCCTATTTATCCTTCAGTCATAGCTACAGGAAGTATGGAACCTATGATAAAACCGGGAGATGTTATTTTAGTAAAAAAAGTTTTCAATATAGACGATATAAATGCTCTTAAAGTAGGAGATGTAATCCAATTCAAAAGAGACAGTATTTTAATATCCCATAGGATAATAGATATAGTCAATAATGAAACAGAAGGGCTATATTTTAAAACCAAAGGGGATAATAATGATTCGTCTGATTCTGAATCGGTGAAACCCCAAGACTTGAAAGGCACAATTGTATATACTGTTCCCAAAGTCGGCTGGCCGACACTATTTATAAAGGGTGATAAAAATATAGATTTAGATAGCCTATGATTCTATAGCGTAGTGAAGAATCACTGTTAGTTCTTCACTCTTCACTAATTTTATCTACTCCTTTAGTATCATATATATAGCATCTTAGTTCCACCCTTTTTATACTAAAATATCCTTTAAAATCATACTTTATCATGGAGTAAAGATATGCATTTATCTCTATAATTATAATCAGGAAGCCAATAAAAAATATAAACGAATACTAAAAAAGGAGAGAGATAAATGAAAAAATCTAAATTTTTAGCATTAGTATTAGTAGTAGCTATAATGTTGATGGGTGCAGGCTATGCATTCTGGATGGAAGACTTAAAAATTTATGCAACCGTTAATACAGGGGAGTTGGCATTTACTTTTGCCAATGCAGAATTCAAAAATGGCGGAGATTATGTTATTCATGGCGGACCGGTAGCAAATGATTATGTTTCAGGAGAGGTAAGTATAGCAGAGGATGGGGCATTGAATATAATATTAAACAATTTACATCCGGGTTCATATGCATTAGTTAAATTCGATATGAAAAATATTGGAACAATTCCACTAAAATTAACAGACTTTGTATTCGAGGGAGAAAATGCTAATTTAGACCAAATAGTTGTAGTTGCCGATGGGGAGCCTTTGAGCTTAGAGGAATATTTTAAAACTTTAGAAGGTATCTCAATAGATGTAGATGGGTCTAAGACAATAGAATTGTTGTTAGCAGTAAAGAAATGTGCAACTGAAGAGAACTTTGAAGAAAAAGAAAGCTTTGACTTTACCGTTAAAGGAAATGTAAGACAATACAATGATGATGGCAGCTGTGAAGTTACACCTGATCCGGAGCCAGAAGACCCGGTTAAAACTGGACTGAAATTTGTTAAAACTTATGAATGTAAAGGTAAAGATCAAGGTCACAACGGTAAACAGTGGGTTGAAGTAAAAGGAAGAGTATATTATACCTTTAGTGAAGGAGAAGACGAATTTATAGAGAATATTGACACCGGAAAAATATATAAAGGAAAATCATGGTCCAAAAATTATGATGGATATAAGCTAGAAATTACTTATAATAACAATGGGGCTATTAGCTGGTAATCTATAAAATATTAAGTTAACCTTAATTATAACCAAAGGATACAGGGTTAGAATCTTGTATCCTTTGTATTATAATCTTTAATATAAATATAAATTGTCGAAAATAAAAAGAGGAATTTTAAATCGTTTATAGAATTTATACATATTCTAAGACATAAGGGGTGTAGTCTGTGAAGATAAAAGTCAATAAAAGATTAAAAATAACATTAATATCTTTCTTTACTCTTTTTATAATAATAAGTTTGTATCTACTGTATAAAGAAGTAAGTATTCCGAATTTCACTGAACAAAAAACTCCTGTCTATGTATATAATTGTAAAAACTCCATCGATTACGATGTATTTCTAAAACCCAATAAGCTATACGATAAGAATTATCTTGGTGAAGGAATGCTTTATATTACAGAATACGTTGATTATATAAGAGCTAATCTAAGCTATGAGTTTGATGGAGAAAGAAGTGCTGAAATATCGGGAGATTATAATATAGTAGCTAAGGTTAAGGGATTTATCGGAGAAGGAGAAAAGTTGGTAAATGTCTGGGAAAAGGACTTTCCAATTATAAGTCATAAAGCGTTTAAGTCAAATGATACTTCAGCTTCAATAAACGAAAAGGTAAATTTAAATCTGGAAGAATATAATATATTTGCTAAGGAGATAATTGAAACTTCAAAACTCAACTGTGACACCACATTAAATTTGATAATGACCGCAAATTTAAAAGTAAATACAGATAAGGGGCTAATTGAAGAGACTATTACTTCAGATTTAGTTATTCCGCTGAATGTTTCCATGTTTGAGATAAGCGGCAATAATGTAATTGAAAAGCCCGGAACTATAGAGGAAATCGTGCAGATACAACAGCCTCTTGATAGGAATAAGATTATTATAGTAGGCATTATTATTGGTATTTTAGCTTTAGCGCTTATTTATTCAATATTTTTTACAGTGCCGTCTCCTATTAAGGATTCGTTGGAGAGGGAACTCAATAAGATATTTAGAAAGCACGGAGATAGATTGGTTGCATTAAATCATGACGTTGAGTATCCGGAGGATTGTATAAATATAGTGAAAACAATAGATGATTTGGTAAGAATAGCAGATGAGGTTGAAGAGCCTATATTTTATAGATACAGCGAGAATTATAAGGATATTGATAAGTTTTATGTAATTCATGAGGAAAAATTATATGTATTGGATTTACGTGAACTTAAATCCCAAAAAGATGGTGAAGAGATAGTAGTGGAGAATGAAGACTTGTAAACTTCTAATTGGTTAAAAAGCAGTATGTATAAGTATTCTTATGTATGGTGTAAAATAAATATCTCAGAAAGGAAATTTGTTTGATGGATTTTAGATATACTCTTCATATGGCTCCTGAAGCAGGTAATGAACTTCAAGGAGTAACAGCATATATGCCTATTTATATAAATTTAATGGGAAATATTACAGATGATGATGGAGGAGATTTGGAAAGATAAGTTCATAAGGAATTATATTATCCTACATTGAATATGTAATAGAAGAGAAGTTGAAAAAAGTCTTACCTAATGAGGTTACCATGCTATCTATTTTGTTAGTGATGATTATACCTCATTAGGTTCCAATGGAATTTATTATACATTAAATCTAAAATGAACTACATCCCCGTCCTTCATTTCATACTCCTTACCTTCAATTCTTAAAAGTCCTTTCTCCTTTGCTGTTGCTAGATTGCCGCCAATAGCCATCAAATCATCATATGCGATAACTTCGGCTCTGATAAAGCCTCTTTCAATATCGGAGTGGATTTTGCCGGCTGCCTGCGGAGCCAATGTACCTTTTTTTATAGTCCAAGCTCTGGTTTCAGGTTCTCCTGCTGTTAAGAAGCTTATCAGTCCAAGAAGACGGTAACTTGCCTTTATAAGCTTATCAAGACCTGATTCTGCTAAGCCTAGGTCGGTGAGAAATTCATTTCTTTCCTCCGGAGCTAATTGAGATATCTCCTCTTCTATTTCTGCACTTACTACAATGACTTCTGCACCTTCTGTAGCAGCAAATTCTTTAACTTTTTGTACATATATATTGGAACCCTTGTCTACTACATCATCCTCTGACACGTTTGCTACATAAATAATAGGTTTTGAACTAAGTAAGTTTAGAGATTTCATAATATTATTTTCATCTTCTGTTAAATTAAGAGTCCTAATGGATTTTCCTTCTTCTAAAATTTTTAAAGATTTTTCAATCAATTCAACTTCTGTGTTTAATGATTTATCTCCTTTAGCCGCTTTTTGGGTTCTTTGAAGCCTCTTTTCCAATAACTCCATATCAGATAGCATAAGTTCAATATTGACAGTTTCGATATCTCTTAAAGGGTCTATGGTTCCTTCTACATGTATAACATCAGGGTTTTCAAAGCACCTTACAACATGTACAATGGCTTCAACCTCCCGAATATGTGCCAAGAACTTGTTTCCTAAGCCTTCGCCCTTACTTGCACCCTTTACTAGTCCTGCTATGTCATAGAATTCTATTGAAGTTGGTACTATTTTTTTTGAGTCGTAGATTTTAGCTAGTTTTTCAATTCTTTCATCCGGTACTGCAACTACCCCTACATTTGGTTCTATAGTACAGAACGGATAGTTGGCTGATTCCGCACCTGCCTGAGTAATAGCATTAAACAACGTACTTTTCCCTACATTTGGTAAACCCACTATTCCAAGTTTCATTAAAAAATCCCCTTCTATTTAAACTAGTATTTTGATTATTATATAAATTTAAATTACTAAGCAATAAGTTCTGATTGATAAGGATATTATACCATTAATAATTGCAATTAGTCTATGGTTAAAGACTTGTAATAGTCATATATTTAGTATAAACTAAGTATATTAGTTTTAAATGGAGTGGTTATTTTGGATAAGGATAAATCAAATATTGCAGGCGAAGGCTGTGAAGTACTAGTACCATTTAATGAAAGAAAGCCTTTAGCTGATATAGAAAGAAGCATCATAAAAACCTATAGGAAACATATATGGAGCAAATTTATCAAAGCCATAAAAGAGTATGAGTTAATCCAAGATGGAGATAAGATTGCTGTTGCAATATCAGGGGGAAAGGATAGCCTATTAATGGCAAAGTTGTTTCAAGAGCTGTATAAGAATGGAAATCAAAACTTTGAAGTTCAATTTATAGCAATGGATCCGGGATACCATCCTGATATCAGAGAACTTTTAGAGGATAATTGCAAATATTTAAATATTCCCGTTCAAATATATGAAGCAGATGTATTTAAGGTAGCCCAAAAAATGGCGGGGGACTATCCTTGCTATATGTGTGCCAGAATGAGGAGAGGTGCTCTGTATGGGAAAGCAAAAGAATTAGGATGCAATAAATTGGCATTGGGACATCATTTCAACGATGTTATTGAAACCACTATGTTAAACCTTCTCTGTGCAGGCAGTTTTAAGACCATGCTGCCGAAGCTTAAGGCACAAAATTTTGAAAATATGGAACTTATAAGGCCATTATATTTGATAGAAGAGAAATACATTCAAAGATTCATACAAAATAGCGGTATTTGGCCTTTAAATTGTGCTTGTATGGTTGCTGCAAAACGAATTGGGAATAAAAGATATGAAATAAAGGATTTAATTGAGAATTTAAAGGGTACTTTTACCAATGTAGATATGTCCATATTTAGAGCAGCAGAAAATGTAAATATGGAAGCAATTTTAGGTTGGCAGAAAGATGGGAAAAAGACATCTTTTTTAGATGAATACGATCAATAGGAGGAATTTTATGAAGCTTATCTCGTGGAATGTTAATGGACTTAGAGCAATCTTAAAAAAGAATTTTATGGAATTTTTTAATGATATTGATGCGGATATTTTTTGCCTTCAAGAAATAAAGCTGCAAGATGGACAAGTTGAGTTGGACTTAGAAGGCTATCATCAGTATTGGAATTATGCACAAAAGAAGGGATATTCAGGTACGGCGGTATTTACCAAGGTATTACCTATAACGGTTAATTATGGCATAGGAATTGAAGATCATGATAAAGAAGGCAGAGTTATAACCTGTGAATATGATGATTTTTATTTGGTAAACGTCTATACTCCCAATTCTAAACCGGAGCTTGCACGACTGGATTATAGAATGATATGGGAGGATGATTTTAGAGATTACTTAAATAGATTAAAAGAGAATAAGCCTGTTGTAATATGCGGGGACTTGAATGTTGCCCATAAGGAAATAGATTTGAAAAATCCTAAAACAAATAGAAAAAATGCAGGATTTACTGACGAAGAAAGAGATAAGATGACTGTATTGTTGGGGTCAGGCTATGTGGATACTTATAGGTATTTTTATCCTGATACAGAAGGGGCTTATACTTGGTGGTCCTATCTTAGAAAAGCTCGTGAAAGAAATGCAGGTTGGAGAATCGATTATTTTATAGTTTCAGAAGACTTGGCGGATAGACTTGAATCAGCTGATATACATTGTGATGTTATGGGCTCTGACCACTGTCCAGTTGAATTAATCCTAAAATAAACATAAAGAAGGAACATAAATGGAAAAAAATATAATAAGAATTGTTAAGCTTATAATAGGGTTGTTTGTGTATGCGGTAGGGGTTGTAATGACCATAAATGCTAATCTTGGGTTATCCCCATGGGATGTATTTCATCAAGGTTTATCCGGGGTTATTAATATAACTTTAGGGCAAGCCAGTATAGCAGTTGCCTTTTTAATAACTGTTTTGGATATTGTATTGGGACAACCAATAGGATGGGCTACTATTGTGAATATGTTGTCAATAGGAACTTTTATGGATATTTTAATGATTAATAATTTGATTCCCACAGCTAATGGATTATTTACCGGACTTTTAATGATTTTATTGGGATTGATAGTTCAGGGTTATGGATGCTGGCTATATGTGAATGTTGGTTTGGGGGTGGGACCCAGAGATGGATTGATGGTAATATTGACTAAAAGAACAGGGAAGACAGTACGATTTAATAAAAGTGTAATTGAATTGGGAGCTGTAATAATCGGATATCTTCTTGGAGGCAGTATAGGAATAGGAACTGTTGTAATGGCCTTTTTAGGCGGCCCTATATTCCAACTGGTATTTAAAACCGTTAATTTTAATGTTGAAGAAGTAAATCACAGATTTATTCAAGAGGATATAAGATTTTTAAAAGAAAAGCTTAAGTCAAAAGAAGCGAATTAAAACAAGGCAATAGATAGGGATGGGGTTGAACCCATCCCATTTTAAATCTCATGTACATCTACAATCTCCATTATGGGCTCAAATCCTTCTCCATCTTGAATAGCCTTGTCAAAGTATTCTACCTCTCCAACTTGATTGTCATAAGGATCTGACCTTAAGAATTTCTTTTCAGGTAATAAATCATATTGAAATTCAGAATTGGCTACCATTCTAAAGGGATCTAAATTACCAAAATAAAAATTCCACCTTTTTTCATTCTTATTTCTATATGCTCCCCCTCCAAAAGACGGGTCTGCAAATAGCCAACCATAAGGCTCCACATATATATTTGCCCAATCATGGCAGCCTATATATTCCGGATTGACATATAGACCGGATTGCCATCTAGCCGGTATGCCTGCTATCCTACATAAAGTTATAAACAATAGAGCTTGAACACCGCAATCACCTTTCAGATTATATGCACAATATTCTGCAATGTTTAATATAGCCTGATATGGCCTTACATAGGAGTACTGAACATTTTTCGTTATATAATCATATATTTTCCTTGCCTTTTTAAGCGGATTTGTTTCACAACCCACTATCTCATTAGCAAGGTCTACTAAAAATGGGGTAAAGACAATATGCGGAGGCCATTCTTCTGTATGGAATACAGGCTGTATATTGGATACATTATCATAATCCAATTCATTGTATTTTATGTGATTTTCGTAGGAATATTCTACAGTAAATTTATCCCTACCCTTTACTTCTGTTTCAAAATATATTGTCCTTTGAGGATAGCTTTCGGGAGATATATAGGATATCTCATGGGAGGTGTTTAGTATTTTTATATTTTTTATTTGATCGGCATTTTGGGGGATAGGGATATAAACCCTTAGTTTCTCTCCAATTCTTGTTCCTTCGTCCTTTAATTCAATCCCTGTTTTTAAGTGGATAAAATATTTTTTCTCTCCCTTTGATATGATATCATTTACCGTATCATCTAATAAGGTACTTTCCTTTTCACTGTTTCTATTTTTAAGTCTGTTTTTTATGTTTTGATTGACTTTCAATATATTTGAATAAAAATTTTTATGAAACATAATTCTACCATCTACAAATATCCAGTCCATGTATCTCTGGAGCTTCAATGTGTTAAATTCTTCTTTTGTAAGATCATCTATTCTGTCCTGTAATAAATTAAGAGCTTCATCGTAATTATAGGGATACTCCCGTTTTAAGATATTCATTCTGTGTTTTTCAAATATCAATCTGTCTTTTAGCATAGATGAGATATTTCTATTCAAATAAATATCTATCAGCTTATTTGCTTCTTCGAAATTTCCGATTGTGACAAGATTTTTAATATCCTCAGGCAGATCAGATGTTAAATAGCTTAAGTTGTTCATAGAATTAAGCCTCCTTTTTTGGGTTTTCGTCTATCTCTATATTAAAGGATACGCCGATTTCTTCATTTTTAGCATAAATAGTTGAATTGTAGATATCTAATATTCTTTTTACTATTGCTAATCCAAGTCCGAATTCTCCCTTATATCCTTTATTGTATTCTTTAAACATATTATCCAGTAAAGCTTGGTCAATATGATCTCCGTCATTATATATTTTTAGATAAGTTTTTTTTCTGGATTTCTTCAAGGAAATTTGGATTGATGACTTGGCATAGCGAATTTGATTATCAATCAAATTTTCCAGTACAATTTTCCATTGTTCTAAATCTCCGTTTATATTGACCTCATCCAGTTCAATAATCCAATCCAAATCTTTCCTGCTCCAATTCAATCTATCCACCACATCTTTGATTAGCTTATCTAAAGGAAATGTCTTTAGGTTCTCTTGGTTGTGATTTTCTAAATAATCAAGCTTAGTTAAATAAAGAAGGTTTCTGATTCTCTTTTCAAGTCTCTCAGCTTCGTTATCTATAATCTCAATTGAGTTTTTCAAATCTCCACCGGGAAAGATTCCATCATTGATTGCCTGAGTATAGCTTCTTATTACCATTACAGGGGTCTTCAACTCATGGGAAATATATTGAAGAAAAGATTGTTCAGCCTCATCTTGACGGATGAGTTCGGTCCTCAATTCTTCTATGGAATTGCCAAGCTTGCCTATTTCATCTTTCCTATCTACTGCAATAGGATCGCTCCATTCCTTGTTTGCAAGCCTATCTACCCTTTGTTGAAGGCTAACGAGCGGGCTTGAAAGATATCTTGATAAGAGTATTGCCGGTATCCAGCTGAGTAATATGACAATAATCATTGTATTCAATAGCTTTTTAAAAAGTGTATTAACCAGATCTTCCCTATATGAATCACCCATATAGGATACTAAGTATGCGTCACGGCCAAAAGCTTTCCCCTTGGTGATTGTGTAAAAGACCCTTTCCTGATTTATTTTTCCGGTATAATGTTTAGATACATTCCTTTGGGTTTCTATATCCTCCTTTACTTGTCTAAGAAAATCGATGGAAATAGGAGAGCTTAAAACCACGTGATTTCCTTCGTAAATCAACAAATGTCTGACCGTACGTACATCCTTAAATTGATCGGTTCCGAAAATATCTTCATCTATATCATTTATTTCAAATTGGTTGAATATAATTTCTTGAGCTGAGTCTATGGTTTTATAGATCTCCTTGGTAAAGAAATCCCTTAATGTAAGGGGCATTATAAAGGACAATAATATTGAAATTGCCATTGTTATGCTTACAAATACTATCCATATTTGGATTGATAAAGGATAATTTTTCATTTTTTATTCACCCTATAACCATATCCGTAGACAGTTTCTAAGTCCAATTTCGGCATTTTTTTTCTAAGCCTGCGTATCAAATCATCTACAACTCTATCTGAGCCAAAATAATCATTTCCCCAAATATTATTAAGAATTTGCTCTCTTGACAATGCTACGCCCAGATTATTTAAAAGATAATTGAGTAAATCATATTCCTTTGATGTTAAATCTATTATCTTGTCATTTAGGCTTACAATTCTGCTGTCTGTATTTATAGCATATGGGGGTAAACTATAAATAATTTGTTGGTCTCGATTGAACCTATCCAATAAATTTCTAACCCTAATAACAAGTTCTCTGGGTAAAAATGGTTTCGGAAGATAATCATCACTCCCCAGTTCAAGACCTACGACTCTGTCAATATCCGCATCTCTGGCGGATATAAAAATAACAGGAACGTCTGGCGACTTATACTTGATTTCTCTTATGAGCTGATATCCATCTATATCAGGCAGCATAATGTCCAAAATCCATAGATCGGGAGGATTTAATATTTGACTTTGAGCTTCCTTTCCCGTTAAAAATGACGTGATAATCCATCCTTCTTTCTCTAAATATGTAGTTAGCACTAGATTTAGGTTCTTGTCATCTTCTACTAAATATATTCTATAGGACATAAAATCACCCCTAAGCTTTCTTTTGTTTATTATACCAAATTTGTAAAGCTATTAACAAAAATCCCACAACAAAAACACAATTTAACCATATTTTTTATACAATTTATGGGTAATATTAAAATAAGAAAGTGAAGAGTGAGGAACAGAAAAGATAGGTAATAGGTAATAAGTAAAAACATAGTGAACAGTAAACAACAAAAGGCAGTATTAATTCTGCAAGATGTCATCCTGAGTGAAGGGAAGGATCCCAATGCCTATTGAAACTCAATGAAATATGGGATTCTAGCTGGCGGATAGGGTCATCCGCCCCTACGTATGACACTTTCGGTGGAAGTTCGCAATGTAAAATTGAAAAGATAATTTATAATTAATCATTTATAAATAAAGATAGGGGTGTTAAATATGGATGATAACAGATTCAATAACGATGAAAGATATAATAACGATCAAGGCTTTATATTGGTGAATACACAAGATGAAAATGAAAATAAAGGCGAGCAAAGTTCGTCATACGATCCTAAGAAACCGAATAAAAAGAAAAGAAAATTTAGAGGAAGTATGTTTTCTTATGTGGCCTTAGCCCTAGTATGCTCCATAGTAGGGGGCTTGGCATCTACTTTCATTGCTCCAATGATATTTAAAGATACAACTTTAGCAAGCAAAGAATATACTCCTCAAGCGATAACCATCAATACTAATGATGATATTTCCACAGTTTCTGCAGTAGCTAAGAAGGCTATGAGTTCAGTAGTAGGAATTACTACCATAGAAACTCAGGATCTATTTTGGTTTGGACAAAGAGACGTTTCAGGGGTAGGTTCAGGGCTAATAGTAGATAGCGATGGATATATTCTAACGAATTCACACGTAGTTGCAAATGGGAATGCTAAGGACATAAGGGTGTTGTTTGACAATGGCGATAAGGTACAAGGCAAAGTATTGTGGTATGATGCGACACTTGATTTGGCAATTGTCAAAGTAGACGTAACAGGGCTTCCGGTAGCAACATTAGGTGATTCAGATGATTTGGAAGTAGGAGAAATTGCAATAGCTATTGGTAATCCACTGGGCTTGGAGTTCCAAAGATCAGTTACTTCAGGGATTATTTCCGGTCTTCATAGATCGGTTCAGGTAGATCAAGTAACGGTAATAGATGATTTAATTCAAACCGATGCTTCAATAAACCCCGGAAATAGCGGAGGACCATTATTAAATAGTAAGGGTGAAGTAATAGGTATAAATACTGCAAAGATCACATCCGGAGAAGGGCTAGGTTTCTCCATACCAATCAATCAAGCAAAGGCTATAGTGAATGAAGTGCTTAAAAAGGGTTCATATAAGACGGTATATATGGGTATCTCAGGTATGTCCGTAGAAGAATATGAAGGCAGAGTAGGAGTCAAACTTCCGGTTGACACAGGTCTAGTAATTATTCAAGTTGAAAAAGGCTCTCCGGCGGACAAAGCAGGTTTGTATAATGGAGATGTAATAACAAAGATAGACGATATTGAAATAGACAGCATGAGTCAGGTTAAAAAGGCTTTATATAAGTATAAACAAGGAGACAGGGCGAATATTTCAATAATAAGAAATGGTAATGAATCCAAATTGGAAATAGTATTTACCAAATTAAATTAAAAAACACTATTAACTTTTAATAGCTTTTAACCAACCGTACAGTAAAATTTCCCTCTTATTATGCGGTTGGTATTTTTTATGGCAAGTGTACCGATGCGGATAGATACAGAATAAAATAATTATATAAAGTGTATTGAAATGAGTTTAAATATGTAGTACACTGAAATTAGAAAGATTAATTTGGAGGGATTTGATATGAGAAGATTATCACTTATTTTATTGGCAGTTCTAATGACAATCTCATTGATTGGCTGTACTCCCAAAAAAGAAGAAGTAATTACTATGGGATTTGTGCCCATGCGTGATGGTGATAAATTGATAGAATCAGTAGAACCGTTGACTGAAATGTTGTCAAAGGAACTTGGTGTCAAAGTTGAAGGATTTACAGCTACAAATTATGTAGGAGTTGTTGAAGGATTAGGTTCAGGTCAAGTGGACTTTGGATTTATTCCGCCATTTGCTTATGTATTAGCTAACAAGGAAAGCAATGCACAGGTAATATTGACAGCTTTGAATAAGGATTTAGAGGCTAAATATCGCTCTCAATTTATAGTAAGAAAAGATAGTGGAATCAAGTCTTTTGCAGATATTAAGGGAAAAAAAGTTGCATTTGTTGACCCATCCAGCACATCGGGATATTTATTCCCTGGTGCTCATCTTATTAAAGAGGGTATAGATTTAGAAAAGGATATTCAATATGTTTATAGTGGCGGACATGATAAGTCTTTGCAATTATTATTGAATGGGGATGTGGATGTAGCTACAACCTTTGTAGATGTCAGGGACAGATATGAGAAGGATTTTCCTGATGCTAATGAAAAAACCGAAATATTGGGATATACTGAATATATTCCTAATATCAGTGTAACCATAAGAGGAAACATGGAAAAAGATATGCAGGATAAAATCAAAAATGCATTATTAAATATAGCCTCTACGGATGAGGGAAAATCATTGCTTAAAGACTTATTCAATATGTATGGATTTACTGAAGCAACAGATGCGGATTATGATATTATCAGGACTACAGCAGAAACAATGGATGTTGATTTAAAAGCGGCTGAATAGGAGCGAATTTTATGCTAAGATTGGAGAATATAACTGTAATATATGATGGAAAAGTATTGGCTGTAGATGATGTAAATTTAGAAGTAAATCAGGGAGAATTTGTAGGGATAATCGGTTCCAGCGGAAGTGGTAAATCCAGTCTATTAAAGACTATAAATTTGCTCGTAAGACCTTATAAAGGGAAAGTATTTATGGATGATATAGATGTTACCGGCTTAAGTGATGCTCAGTTGAGAAATATGAGAAAATCCATTGGATTTGTATTTCAGGATTATAACCTGATAGAAAGATCCACAGTATTGGATAATGTATTGATAGGGAGACTTGGTTACAAGTCCCCCTTAAAGTCTTTACTGGGACTTTTTAGTGATGATGATTATGAAAGGGCAATTACTGCATTAAAACAAGTAGGACTTAGCGAAAAGATGTTTGTTCGTGCAGGAGAGCTTAGCGGAGGTCAAAAACAAAGAGTAGCCATAGCAAAGACACTATGTCAAAGACCAAAGATAATCTTGGCTGATGAACCTGTAGCAAGTCTGGATATCGCCACATCTCAAAACATTATGGATTATTTCAAAAAAGTGAATGAAAAAAAGAATATTACAATACTAATAAATCTTCATGATGTAAATATAGCAAAGAAATATTGCAACAGAATCGTAGCTTTAAAAAAGGGAAAGATTATTTTCGATGGAAGACCGGGTGAAATAGATGATAGACTTCTTGAAAACTTATATAGCTAGAAAGAAAATCAAAAGAATATTCTTTACTCTCGGGATTATCATTATTTTATTATATTTAGGGTTCAAAGTAGAGTTTGATTTCATAAGGCTTTTTAAGGGTATGCCTGATATGTTTGCATTGTTTGAAAGGATGTTAAATCCCAACTTATCCTACAGCGGTGAAGTCTTTGAAAAACTTTTGGAGACCATACAAATAGCTATAGTGTCATCTATTTTAGGAGTTATTTTAGCTTTACCATTTTCTTTGCTTGTAGCAGAAAATATTACTCCTAATAAATTAGTGGCTAAAATATTGACGGCTGTATTTTCATTTTTCAGGACCATACCCGGGTTAATATGGGCTGCTCTTTTAGTAAGTATTTTTAGCATAGGCAAGTTTTCGGGAATTGTTGCATTGACAATAATAGCCTTTTTGATGTCTTTAAAGTTATTTAGAGAATATATTGAATCTATTAATGAAAATCAGTTAAATTCAACCATATCCGTTGGAGCAAATTCCATGCAAGTTTTGAGATATTGTGTACTGCCTCATATACTGGAATTGTCAGTTTCTGTATTCTTTAATGTTTTTGAAACCAATATCAGAAGTGCAACAATATTGGGTTTAGTCGGTGCAGGAGGAATAGGGCAAATCATGTGGAGGGACTTAAATCATTTAAGATATGACAATCTTGGAACATTAATACTCATACTGTTTTTAACGATTTTTTTAATTGATTTAATTAGCCTATTTCTAAGGAGGACGTTAAAAAAGTCACGAATAAAATTTAAATCCCTTGAAAGTTATAGAAAATATAAGAGTTCCAAATTGATCTATATACCTTTAATTATTATTGGATTGTTTGTCTTGGTTTTCAAGTCATTTGATATAAGTTATGATAGATTGTTATTGGGGTTAGAACAAGGAAATCAGATAATTTCAAGAATGATTAGAATGGACTTTTCATATTATTCTAAGCTCATTGAAGGAATAAAAGAAAGCTTTTTTATTGCTATTTTTGCTACTATTGTTGGTGGATTTTTTGCAATTATACTTTCATATTTTACAGCATATAATACTTCGCCAAATAGGGCAGTTTCATTAATTTTAAAAGGAATTATAAATATCTTGAGAACATTTCCGCCTATTATTACTGCAATTATATTTTTCAGAGGGGTTGGTCCTGGACCGCTTGCGGGTGCCATGGCATTAAGCATATACACTACCGGAGTTCTAACCAAAATGTATAGCGAGGTATTGGAAAGCAGTGAAAAGAATATACAAGACAGTGTCTTAGTGGTGGGAACCACAAGCCTACAAAGCTATAGACATGGGCTGGTACCCCATACTTTGTCCACCTTTGTAAGCCTTATGCTATATAGATTGGAATCCAATATCAGAAATTCAACGATTTTAGGTGTAATCGGAGCCGGTGGTATAGGTACAGCTCTTTCCATGAATATCACTTGGAGAAATTGGGAAAAGGTAGGATTTCTTCTTTTGGGAGTATCCTTAATGGTAATTGCCATAGATAAGTTTAGTAACTATTTAAGAAAAAATATATAGAGAAATTTAATAAAATTTCTCTATATATTCTTCATAAGTCATTGTCCTATCAATAAATCCTTCAGGTTTAATCTCAATTATTCTATTAGCTATAGTTTGGATGAACTGGTGGTCATGAGATGTAAATAATATATTTGATTTAAAATTAATCAATCCGTTATTTACAGATGTAATTGACTCCAAGTCAAGGTGGTTTGTTGGCTGGTCAAGAATAAGCACATTTGCATCGCTTAGCATCATCCTCGATAACATACATCTTACCTTTTCTCCACCGGATAAAACCTTGGCTTGTTTCAAAGCTTCTTCGCCCGAGAACAACATTCTGCCTAAAAATCCACGAATATAGATTTCACTTTGATCAACAGAGTATTGTCTTAACCAATCTACAAGAGTTAAATCCACATCATTGAAAAATTTTGAGTTATCCTTAGGAAAATAGGATTTTGTAATGGTTTGACCCCATTTAAAACTGCCTTCGTCAGGTTCGATTTCTTCCATAAGTATTTTAAATAGAGTAGTTATACCAATTTCATCACCTACAAATGCGATTTTATCTCCCTTGTTTACTCTAAAACTAATATCATTTAGCACCTTAATTCCATCTACAGTTTTCGATAAATTTTCAACTGTCAGTATTTCATTTCCAACTTCTCTTTCCATTATAAATCCAACAAAAGGATATCTCCTGCTTGATGGAACTATATCATCTAATGTAATTTTTTCCAATAACTTTTTACGGGAAGTAGCTTGTTTTGATTTGGATGCATTAGCACTAAATCTAGCTATAAATGTTTGCAGTTCCTTAATTTTGTCTTCTTTTTTCTTGTTTTGATCCTTTATCATTTGAAGTGCCAGTTGGCTTGATTCGTACCAGAAGTCATAGTTTCCCACAAACATTTTGATTTTACCAAAATCTATATCTACCATATGGGTACATACTTCATTTAAGAAATATCTATCATGGGATACCACTATTATTGTTCCTTCAAAGTCGCCTAAGAAACCCTGAAGCCACTTTATACTTTTTACATCCAAGTCATTTGTAGGTTCGTCTAATATTAAAATTCCCGGCTTACCAAATAGAGCTTGAGCCAATAGAACTTTAACCTTATCATTACCTGTTAAGTCGGATACATTCTTTTCATGCAAATCAGTTGGTATTCCTAAGCCCTGCAATAGGGATGAGGCTTCTGATTCCGCACTCCAGCCGTCCATTTCTGCAAATTCAGCTTCCAGTTCTGAAGCTTTGATGCCATCTTCATCGGAAAAATCTTCTTTAGCATATATTGCATCCTTTTCCACCATTATTTCATGAAGCCTCTTATTTCCCATAATAACTGTTTGAAGTACTTGGCAGTTATCATATTCAAAATGGTCCTGTTTTAAAACGGACATACGTATGTTAGGAGCCAAGGAGACTTCTCCTGTATTAGGTTCTATATCACCGGATAAAATCTTTAGGAATGTACTTTTTCCTGCTCCGTTTGCCCCAATTACTCCATAGCAATTTCCGGGAGTAAATACTAAATTTACGTCTTCAAATAGCTTTTGTGAGCCATATCTTAAACTTAAATTGTTTACACTAATCATTTTTTAACCATCCTATCTAAAGTTATAATCGAAATATTATAACACAAGTGCAATTTGTCATTTGAGTTGCTGCATAGCGTTTATTATAACATGAAATCAGATAAAATGGTATGAAAATAGTTACAGGAACAATTCACAGTTCACAACTTAATTCAATTCACAATTCACAGTTCACAATTCACAATTCACAACTTAATACAATTCACAGTTCACAATTCACAACTGAGAAGATAGTGAAGAAGTAAGAATTAAGAGTGAAGAGTTAGTCAGTGAACAACAATTAAGAGTTTGTTAGGGTCGAGCTTTGGGGAATTACGCATAGATTCTTCGCTACGCTCAAGAATGACACAAGCAGTGAATCGGGGTCTCAAAACTGAAGATCTCTGCACCTTGCTCGGGATGACATCTTCGGTGTCAATTTACTTATAGAACATTTATGGCTTTAGAGACAGATTCATTAAGCAACTTTTGGTCACTGCACTTGTAGCTTTAAACTATAAATACCTGATTTTTCTTTTTTATCTTAACAATATCAACAGTGTTATCATTGATTTTGTTGATAAGTTTAGGAATTATTTCATACTTATCCCCAAAGTGCATTGGGAAAAATATTTTAGGCTTCAACTTTTCTATAAAATATTGTGCACCCAAATAAAATGCATCTTCAAGCCTTGGATCTACTGGAAAGAAAGCTACATCTATACGTTCACCTATTATTTTCGAAACTTCATCTTTAAAATCCTTTTCTTCCTTGAGTTGATCCTCCGGAAAGTCTTCTTCCCAGTGCCACCAATTCAAATCTCCGGCAAAAAATATATTTTTATCCTCCAATTTTATCAACAAGGAAACGCCTAAATCAGTGGAGCCAAAGGCTTTTATAGCTACATCCTGTAGTTTCAATTCTTCATAGGGATCTATTTTATAAATATTTTTTGATGGGCTTACATCGATGTCACTGCTTAATACATATGAAATATCAGGATAATTCTTCTTCCAAGTTAAAATCTTTGGATTATAGTGATCATGATGCTTATGGGTCGAAAATACTATGATTTTTTTATCTTTTAATGTAATATCTCCTCTGTAATAATCAAAGACTAAAAAATAATCATCGGCTTCTATAGTAAAACCGCTATGATATATATATTCTACTTTCATTAATCTTCACCTCTTAGAATAATTTACCCAAATAATCACTTTCTTTAACTATCCTAACAAATCCTTCTTAAATCTCTCATAATCCTTTAATACAGTAACGTATCTTTCATCATCTACGATAAAGGTCGGAACACTTTCAATATTATAATCAACGCTTAATTTTCGAGCATCTTCAATTTGTGAATCAAATTCACCTTTATCTATTTTTTCATTCATTTCAATTATATCCAATCCTACATATAATCCGATGTCGTTAATCATAAAAGGATCTCCAACATTCTTCCCAAATTCAAATACATATCTGAAGGCTTCCTTGGAAAACTCATAGAATTTCCCCATGGTATCAGCGTATAGGGCAGCTTTATGAAGTCTTGAAGTATTAAATTTTTTTGTCTTGTTATTATAGACTAAGCCGTACTCCTTACCCAATCGTTCAATTCGCCTAAAGCTCATATCAATTTGTTCTTGCGGAATGCTGTCTGTTAAATCGCCGCCTTTTATAGTCATATCAGGGTTTAATTCATATGGGAAATATTGAATATCTACATCATCATTTTCTTTTCTTAATCTATCTGCAATGGAAAAACCTATATAACAAAATGGACATGCAAAATCGGAAAACACTTTTATATTAGTCATTAAATCACTCCCTAAAAATATACTTAATTTAGTTATACCCAAGGTTTGTGGAGATTAACAAGGATGTGGATTTAAGATAGCCAAAATGGTTATAATTGATATAATATAACCAACAAGTATTGATAAGGTGATTAAAATGGGGAAAAAGGATATCAGAGGAGCGCAGATTTCATTTGAACATAATGAAATAGGGAATGCCAATAAATAACCGTTAGAAAATTGAGTAGGGATACTCAATTTTTTAATTGACAGCAATTTTGATTTATCAAATCGGGAAAATGTTGAAATAGTAATTGATAAAGTCCTAAGTTTGCCTTAGGACTTTTATGTTATAATTAGTTTAACAAGGGGGGATACCATTATGTATACTGAAATCAATAAGAAAATTTACGACTTACAAGAAAAGCTACGTATCAAAGAAAAACTGGAATCATTAAAGAAAATGGCTGAGTCAGAACTTAATAAAAAGAGAGACCAATTAGAAGAACTTAAAAAACAATTGAAGAAAGAAGAAAAGGATGTTGAGAAATTAGAAGGTACTAGCTTTAGCTCCATATTTCTTTCTCTAACGGACAAGAAAGATGAGAAACTGGATAAGGAAAGAGAAGAATATTTAACGGCTAAATTAAAATATGAAGAATGCATTGGAGCAATTGAGGAAATTGAAAAAGAGCTAGACTATGCAAATACAGAACTACATAAATATATAGGTGTGAAGGAAGATTACGACAAGGCAATGAAGGAAAAAGAAAATCTTATTTTAAATGAGGATAGTGATAAGGGGAGACGCCTTAGGGAAAAACTTGATAGAATAAATGAAATAAAACTGGATATAAAAGAAATACATGAGGCAATTGTTGCTGGCAAAAGGGCAAATAAATCATTATCCAAAATGAGAAAAAAGCTTGATTCGGCAAAAGGTTGGGGAGTCTGGGATATGCTTGGTGGAGGCTTTATATCCAATGTTGCCAAACATTCAGCCATAGATGAGGCTAATGAAATCTCCCATGAAGTCCAACATCTATTAAAGGCATTCCAAAAAGAATTAAGTGATGTAAATAAATTTACCGATATAAGGGTAAATATTTCAGGATTTGCTACCTTTGCAGACTTCTTCTTTGACGGATTCTTTGTTGATTGGTTTGTTCAATCCAAAATAAACAATTCAATAGATAATGTTGATAATGTTATTAATAAAGTCGAGGGTATAGTTGGCAATTTAGACGGGCATTTAAACAGCTTAAACAGCGAATTAATAAATTTGGAAGCAGAAGCAAAGAATATCCTTGAGATGTAGGTATAATAGGTATATTATATATTTAGAGATACGAAAGAATAAGGAGGGGTTACTATGCCAAAAGCTATGCAGACGAGAAATGAAGTAGATGTTAACTTAACATGGGATTTGACAGGTATTTTTAAGACAGAAAAAGATTATGAATTGGCAGTAGAAAAGTCTCAGAAACTAACTGACGAGATTGAAAGTGAATTCAAAGGCAAACTAAATTCTGCAGCTAATATAAATAGATGCCTTGACAAGTTGAGGGAATTTTATCAATTAGCTACACTAACAGGAACATATGCACATCTTGCCGTAGCTGTAGATCAAACGAATTCAGAAAACATTAGCAGGCAGTCGAAATTAACCAATATAAGTTCAATTCTTGACAGCAGATTGAGCTTTGTGGACAGTGAAATAATCCAAGCAGATGAAGAAGTAATCCAAGAAGCGATAAATAGTTCCAAAGAAAATAAGGGATATCTTGAAGATCTTTTGAGAATAAAGAAATATGCACTTCATCCTGAAGTTGAGAGAGCATTATCAGCATTGGCACCTGTACTTGATTCACCTGAGGAGATATACAGTATGGCAAAGCTGGCTGATATGGATTTTGGTACTTTTACTGCAGAAGGTAAAGAATATCCTTTAAGCTTTGTACTATTTGAAGGTGAATGGGAATATGAAAAAGATACAAAGTTGAGACGTGCTGCATTTGAGGCTTTTTCCAAAAAACTAAGGGAATATCAGTATACATTTGCAAGCACATATAAAACACAAGTGCAAAAGGAAAAGACTCTTGCTACATTGAGGGGATTTGATTCGGTAATAGATAGCTTGTTGCTCCCTCAAAAGGTAGAAAGGGAGTTGTATGATAGACAGATAGATTTAACTATGGAAAATCTGGCACCTCATATGAGAAAATTTGCAAAACTACTCAAAAAAATACATGGACTAGATGAAATGACATTTGCAGATTTAAAATTGGATGTGGATCCGGATTTTGAACCCAAGATATCAGTTGAGGAGTCTAAGGAATATATAAAGGGTGCATTAGGCGTTTTAGGAGAGGACTATTTAGAGGCGGTAGATAGGGCATATGATGAAAGATGGATTGACTTTGTTCAAAATAAGGGCAAGTCAACTGGTGCATTTTGCTCAAGTCCATATGGAGCACATCCATATATATTGATCTCCTGGACGGAGAGAATGAGGGAGGTATTTGTCCTAGCCCATGAATTAGGTCATGCAGGGCATTTTTATCTGGCACATCAAAATCAAAATATATTTGATTCCAGACCTTCTCTATACTTTATAGAATCTCCATCAACTATGAATGAAATGCTAATGGCAAACTATCTTATGAAAAACACTAATGAAAAGAGAATGAAAAGGTGGGTACTATCTTCGCTTATAAGCAGAACCTACTATCACAACTTCGTAACACACCTTTTAGAAGCTCATTATCAAAGGGAAGTTTATAAGATAATAGATGCAGGTGGAAGCATCTATGCTGAAAAATTAAATGAATTAAAAAGAGCAACTCTTGAAAAATTCTGGGGAGATACTGTCAAAATCAATGAAGGCGCTGAACTTACTTGGATGAGACAGAGTCACTATTACAATGGATTATATTCATATACTTATAGTGCGGGTCTTACCATTGCAACAGAAGTATCTAAGAGAATTCTAACAGAAGGTCAAGTAGCTTTGGATGATTGGAAAAATGTATTAAAGGCAGGAGGTACAAAGATTCCGGTTGAGCTTGCAAAGATGGCAGGAGTAGATATTACAACGGATAAACCGCTTTTAGATACTATAGATCATATAGGCAATATCATAGATGAGATAATTCAATTGACAGATGAAATTGAAAAGGAATAAATAAGATATAAAAAACCTCTATTATTAATATTTTGAAATAGAGGTTTTTTCTCTTTACTATCCAGTCAATTAAAAGTTAATTAATGAATCTGCCTCTAAAGCCATAAATGTTCTATAAGTGAACTGACCCTGAAAGTGTCATCCCGAGCAAGGCGCATGGATAGTCGGTTTTAAGACCCCGATTCACTGCTTGCGTCATTCTTGAGCGTAGCGAAGAATCTATGCGTAATTCCCCAAAGCTCGACCCTAACAAACTCTTAATTGTTGTTCACTGACTAACTCTTCACTCTTAATTCTTATTTCTTCACTATCTTCTCAATTGTGAATTGTGAACTGTGAATTGTGAATTGAATTAAGTTGTGAATTGTGAATTGTCCTGTAACCATATTGTAATCAATTTAATTATGCATTTTATTGAATTAGAAATTTACTTATAGTATTATTAAGTTAATGTTGGTAACTTAAAAAGAGGTGTCAGGATGAAACGAAAATTTCGCATTGTGTTTTTCGTGTCTATAATATGTTTTGTGTTCTTGTATTCTACTGTACTCAAGTCAGTATTCACAGAGAAATTAGCGGCAACATTGCCGGATGGGTCGAAGGACACCAATGGCAAAAATGAAAATAAACCCAAGGTAAAAAATGAGATTTTGTTCTTGCTTTTAGGTGTAGATGCTGAAGATGTAAAAGAGTCAAAGGGGAAGCGTACAGATACTATGATGCTAACCAAGGTAAACTTTGATACCGGGGATGTAAGTATACTATCCATTCCTCGTGATACACGCGTTATGATAGATGGGAAGCCAGATAAGATAAATCACGCACATGTATATGGTGGTGTAGAATCGACTATGGACACTGTAAGGGATTTCTTAGGGATAGACTTAGACTACTATGTTAAGATTGATTATAATATTGTTAAGGAAGTTGTAGATGCTATAGGTGGTGTAAGAGTAGATGTGCCCTTTGATATGAAGTATAAGGAGTATGACCCATCTGTACCGCCGTTGAATATAGACATAAAAAAAGGGGAGCAACAGCTTTTGGATGGAAAGAATGCACATGATTTTTTAAGATTCAGAAATAACAACGCTATGACTGTAGGATATAAAGATGGAGATATAGGCAGGATAAAGGCGCAGCAATATTTCATGAAAGAGCTAATAAAACAAACATTGAAAACTAAGAATTTGTTAAAGCTGCCTAAACTAGTAGAAACATATTTTTCAAATGTTGAAACCAATATATCATTGGGTACTGCCCTTAAGGCAGCATCATCAGTTAAGAAAATAAATGTGGATAATATCAAAACCGATACAATCCCCGGAGATGGTGAATATATAAAGAACGTTAGTTATTGGATATATGATAGAGAAAAAATGGATTTATTAGTTAATGAAATGTTTGGTGATTACATAGATTAAATGACCCATTTAGGGTCATTTATTTTTTAAAAAGTCATATGCGAATTGAGCATATGACTTTTTAACACCAGCTTAGCATTATATTTAATATAGTGCTATCGGTGTTTTTCATTCCTACATTTGAAATCTCAGCTAGATTTTCTATAGTTTTTTCTGCAGATTCACTTAAAATTCCATTATCTGAAGGAATAAATATATCCTCCAAAGCCATATTAGAAGCATCAACTGCTGAATCAACAGCTATAGCAAGCTTATAAGAGCAGCCAAGTTTTGCACCATCGCATATCATTCCGGTTACACCCGCTATCATGGTTTTTATTGAATTTTTTATTTGATTAATATTTCCATCCCTTAAATAGGTAAGGCCGGCGGCACAACCAACACCTGCAGCAACTCCGCATCCGCAAACAGGAGATAGTGCACCTATTTGTACCTTAACATAAATTGTAACAAGATGGCTTAAAGTGACGGATCTGATTATTTTTTCTCTTGATTTTTCCAAATCATTTCCTATTACAGAAATGGGGGTAATTGCTACAAGACCATGATTACCAGAGCCTGCACTGCTCATTACCGGGAGTGGATATCCGGACATTCTAGCTTCTGAGGCTGCTGCCGTATATGCCTTGGCCTTGGAATATACATTACTAACATTTTTATTTAAGTATTTTCCCATTCCTATGCCTATATTGTTATTTAGTCCGACATCTGCGAGCAATAAATTCATGTCAATACCGTCTTGAATAAACAATATGTTATTTAAAGGAACATTATTTGCAAAATCTATTAGATTATCAAAACTAAATTTTTTAATTTTATATTTAATTTCATTGGAAGGGTTAGATTCCTTAGCTTGCTCAGGTAATGGATAATCATTATTCATTAAAATTTCATCGTTTTTGCTCTGAAAAACTATATTTGTGTGGGCATCTTTTATTATAACCTTTGATTTGTCTTTCCTGCCAAAAGCTTCGACCGAAATGTATAGGCTATCAGCATCTTTGTCCAATTCCAGATTTATTATTTTGGAATTAACTATGTCGTGTGCTTTTTGAATACTATCCTTATTTGTATCCTTAAGAACTTCCAAGACATACTCGGATTTCCCAATTACAAGCGCTAAGGCTGCGGCAAACACTATTCCACGTTCATCTGTACCAGGGATACCTACTCCTAATCCATTTTTTAATATATTAGTATTTACAGTAATATTTAGTTTTTTAACTTCATCATCTAGTATTTCTTTAGCTTTTGCCACCGCATAAGCTACTGCGCCGGGTTCAGTACATCCAAGGGCCGGAGTCACTTGATTTTTTAAAATATCTATTAATAATTTGTTATCGTCCATTTATACTACCTCCTAATTCTTAAATATTGCACTTTTTATGCCAAGAGTTAATTCATGAACAAAAGCTGCATTATTGCTTAATTACAAGATATTGTCCAACATTTAGAATTAGTAATTTATCAAATATAATAATTTGTTTAAATAGTAATTTGATAAAGAGTTTGCAAACAATGTTAATATCATTGTTTTTATGGAATTATCATTTCTGTTTGATACATTCTCAATCTTGATAAATATTTTACTTAAAATCTTGAATGTAATAAATTAATGTGATAATATTTAAATTAATAATTTGTGCTTGAATTTGGGGGAAGGTTTTATGAGCTTACTCAAGGGAATTCGTTCAGAGGTTCAGCATATGATTGAGGCTATGTATGCGGTAACTAATATTGATTTTACAATTGTTGATGAGAACTTATACAGAATAGCTGCAACTAATAATCTTAAATATTCAGTTGGTAAGAAGGCACCTTTTCATTCTGCCTTCCATCATTGCATTGAAACTGGAAAACAGATTTTTATCGAGGACGCTCGGTCGAGTCCAATTTGTTTAGATTGTGCAAACAAGGTAAATTGCAGTGAACTATCGGAGTTATGTATACCTATACATTATAATGATAATATAATCGGTGTTCTTGGCATGTGTGCATTTAATGAGAGAGCTAAGGATAATTTAATCAATAATCGAGACAGCTACGCAAGATTTGAAAAACAATTAAGCAGTATTATTTCTACCATATTGGGAGAAAAAGAGTATGGGATGATGCTGGAATACAAATCTTTGGAGCTTATGACCTTAATTAATTCTCTTAACGAAGGCATAATAATTTTAAATCATAATAAAGAAGTTATAACTATAAATAATTATATAATTGACAAATTAGGATTGGATATAAATCAAATTCCGCCGATTTATAACATACTCCCTGATAAGATTTTTAAAAAGTTAATTGAGAATAATTTTAAAGGCGAAATCGGTCCGGTAAAACTTGGAGGGTTTGAATTTATTATAAATTCCAGTCCGATATTGATTAAGGATAAAAAACAGGGTGTTGTTTTAGTTCTTTCAGATTTCAGAAAGATGAAGGAATCAGTATTGAAGTCTAATTTGTCCAAAGATATAATTACCTTTGATGATATAATAGGGGAGAGCGAGGTACTTCTGGAAGCAAGAAGACAAGCCATACAGGTAGCCGGAAAGGATGTATCAGTATTATTATTTGGCGAATCCGGAACTGGAAAGGAGGTATTTGCAAGAGCAATCCATACTGCAAGCTGCCGTAAGGATAATGTTTTTATGGCTATTAATTGCGGAGCAATACCGGAAAATTTAATTGAAAGTGAATTGTTCGGATATGAAAAAGGCTCATTTACCGGCGCAAATAGAACCGGGAAGGTAGGTAAATTTGAGGCATCCAAAGATGGTACTTTATTTCTCGACGAAATTGGAGACTTGCCTTATTCTATGCAGGTAAATCTATTGAGAGCTTTAGAGGAAAAGGAAATTACAAGAGTTGGCGGTAATGAACCAATAAAGGTAAATCCCAGAATAATTTCTGCAACAAACAAGGATCTTGCTAACATGGTTGCTCAGCATTTATTTAGAGAAGATTTATTCTATAGACTAAATATAATCCCAATTCATATACCGCCATTAAGAGAGCGGGGGTTTGATGTAATTATTCTTGCCAGATATTTCTTAAGGTATTTTTCAGAAGTGTATGATAAAAACTTAGATGGATTTACTGCCGAATGTGAACAACTTTTACTTCAATACAACTACCCCGGAAATATTAGGGAGCTTAAGAATTTAATTGAGTACGCTGTTATCTTTGAGGAAAATAGCTTAGTAAGTTTAGAAACGATAAAGAGCAAAATAGGTTTTAAAAAAGAAAGATTAAACAATTTATCATTAGCGGAATTAACTAAAGCCTATGAAAAATCTGTAATCGAAAATGAATTACAATTGGCAGGTGAATGTCTTGACGCAAAACGTGATGTTGCAAGAAAACTTGGCATCAGTATTGCTACACTGTATCGCAAGTTGGAAGACTAGGAGGTAAAGATGAATATAAAAACATTGTTTTATATAGTTGTGATGGCATTGTTAGTCGGTTGCAGTAAACCCCAAGATAAACCTGCTTATCCCGGCAAGGTTGTAGATGAACATAGCGGAGAAGTTGAAGAACCTTTGACTTTAAAAGAACAGAGTGTACTTTTAAAAGAGTTTTATGATTTGCTGATTGAGAATGCTGATGAAGATACTATAGTCAAGTTTGTTGATGAACATATCGGTAGTTTGGATACGGAAAATGCAGATGATATGATATTGGAAATGGAAGATTATCTATTGAAAAAATCATTTGGTTTTGAACATACTTATGATACAGCAAGTAAATATATTGATCATGCATCAGACGAAGTAAAATCATATTTTGAATTGTTAAAGGCTGAAAGTCAAAATGTTTATACCGATGGTGACAATTTGAATATTGGGGTAGAAGAACTGCTGAATAGGGCTCTTAATGCGGAAAAGCATTTGAAGGATTATCCTACCGGGAAAACCAATAAAAAGGCATATGAGATGTATGAAAATTATATTTACGGAGCGATATTAGGCTCAGGTAATCAGTATATATATGCAAATGAAAGCAGTTCTATTATAAAGGATGAAGTACTTAAAGTCTATAATGAAATCATTGATAAGGATAATGGCACCTATACAGCTAAGATCCTTACACAATATGTAGATGAATTGAGTAAGGATAATGGAGACTTGAATGGTCAAAATACATTATACTTTTACGAAAACATCCATGAGATAATCCATTTGAATTCTAAATAGGAAGTTAAGGATTTGAAACCTTAACTTTTTTAAATACTAATATTACAGGAGATTTGTATGAAAGGACAATATCAATATTTAAACAAATATATATATAGATATAAGGATAAATTTTTAATTGCACTTATATTTCTTATTCTGGAAGCCATGGGGGATTTGATACAACCAACAATAATGTCTAGGCTAATTGATAAGGGAGTAAAAACGGGAGACCTTAAATACATATTTAAATTAGGCGGCCTAATGTTATTTATGACAGCATTAGGTGCTATTTTTGCTTCGACAAGAAATATAGTGTCTTCAAGAGTATCGCAAAACTTTGGTGCTGATTTAAGAGAGGATTTATATATTAAAATTCAAAACTTCTCTTTTGATAATATTGACAAATTTCAAGATGCTTCATTGATTATAAGACTTACTAATGATGTGAACCAGATTCAAAACTTTTCCCATGGACTGATGCGTATATTTGCAAAAGCTCCCATATTAGGTATCGGATCTGTAGTCATGGCATTTTTATTGAATAAAAGGCTTGCCCTGATAATCTTTGGCATCATTTCTTTTGTTGCATTTATAATACTTTTAAACCTGAAAATTTCTTATCCTATATTTACTAACATCCAAATTGCGTTAGATAAGGTAAATGGGGTAATGCGGGAATATTTATCCGGTATCAGAGTAGTAAAGGCATTCAATAGATTTAAATATGAGTCTATTCGCTTTAGAAATGTAAATGAGAAGTTAAAGGATATTACCTTAAAAGGCATGAGAATTGTAGCGGTATTTAACCCAATAGTTACACTTATAGTCGATATAGGTATTGTTTTAGTCTTATATTTTGGCGGATTAAGAGTCAATACAGGGCAGATGGAAGTAGGTCAAATCATAGCATTTGTCAATTATATGACCCAAGTATTATTTTCGCTGATAATGATGACTAGAATTTTAAATACATTTATACGCGCCAAGGCATCAGCTGAAAGAATAGGGGAAGTTTTTGATGAGGAAAATACCGTTCTGGAAAAAGAAAATCCGGTTACTTTCAAAAATTTAAAAGGGAAAATAAAATTTGATCATGTATATTTTAAATACCATGAAAAGAGTAATTACGTTTTGGAGGATATAAATTTTACAGTAAGCCCCGGGGATACTGTGGCTATAATTGGCTCTACAGGTGCTGGTAAATCCACTTTAATAAATCTAATTCCAAGATTTTATGATTGTATAAAGGGGTGCATAAAGATAGACGGAATTGATGTAAGGGATATGGAATTGGAGGAATTAAGAGAAAATATAGCTATAGTCCCCCAAAAAACATTACTTTTTACAGGAAGTATAAAGGAAAATATAAAGTGGGGAGATAAGTATGCCGGTGATGAAGAAGTGATAGAAGTATCGAAGATAGCACAAGCCCATGATTTTATTATTTCTTTTAATGATGGTTATGATACCTATTTAGGTCAAGAGGGAGTGAATCTTTCCGGAGGACAGAAGCAAAGAATATCTATAGCCAGAGCTTTGATAAAGAAACCTAAAATACTGATATTAGATGACAGCACTTCTGCGGTAGATTTGATTACTGAAAGGAAAATCAAAGAGGGATTGAGAGATTATCTAAAAAAAACAACTGTCTTTTTAATTGCACAAAGGATTACCTCTGTGATGGACGCTGATATTATATTGGTTATGGATAGAGGCAGGATTGTGAGTGTAGGCAATCATGAAGAATTAATGAGCGTTTCTGAAACCTATCAAGATATATATATTTCTCAAATTGGGAAGGGGGTGGATCTCAATGGATCCAAGGCAAACCCGGAGTAGAGGACTCGCAGGGATTTCAGGCACAAAGGGAGTTAGAATGCCTCCTAAAAAGGCTAAGAATATTAAATATACTTTAAAAAGGCTATGGGATCTTTTCAAATCGGAGAAAAAGCAATTAATTATCACCTTTTTAATGATTATGCTATCAGCTGTTTTGGCGCTTATGGTTCCTTTTTTAATTGGGAAAGCTGTTGATACGATGTTTCTTGGCAAATCCTTGGTTGATTTCGACAATTTAAAAATAATACTTATTACTTTGCTTTCCATTTATATCATAGATAATTTATTGGTATTTTTACAAGAATATTTAGTTGCAGGAATATCTCAAAGACTTGTATTCAATTTGAGGGAAGATTTGTTTAAGAAGCTGCAATTATTGCCTATTATTTTCTTTGATAAAAATCCACATGGAGAAATCATGAGCAGATTGTCCAATGACATAGACAATATAAGTGTTACGATTTCACAAACTACAGTACAGTTTATGTCATCAGCTGTAAATATTTTGGGGTCATTGATAATGATGCTATATCTAAGCCCATTGATGACATTAGCAAGTATGGTGACTATACCGTTGGTTTATTTATTGACTAAAGTTATAGCCAAAAAGACAAGGGTTTTGTTCAGAGAGCAGCAAGAGACATTAGGACAGTTAAATTCCCATATCGAAGAGACTATAGGAGGTATACCTGTTATAAAGGCATTTAACAATGAAGGAAAGGTCATAGATGAATTCATCGCTTATAATGATGTATTGAGAGATGTCGGTTTAAAGGCACAAATATGGTCAGGATTTATAATGCCTATTATGAATGTAATCAATAATTTTGGATTTAGTGTAATAGCAATAGTCGGAGGAACAATGGCTGTAAAGGGAATGATTTCCGTGGGTGTGATAGCCAGCTTTATTTCCTATTCTAAACAATTTACAAGGCCTTTAAATGAACTTGCAAACACCTTCAATACATTGCAGTCAGGAATAGCCGGTGCTGAAAGGGTATTTGAGATATTGGACGAAGAAGAGATAAGAAAAGATGAAATTGATGCAATTGAGAAAGAAAATATAGATGGTGAAGTTGAGTTCAAAAATGTGTCCTTTGAATATAAAAAAGGTGAGCCTGTTTTGAAAAACATTTCATTTAAAGTGAAACCCGGAACGAATATAGCTCTGGTGGGTCCTACGGGTGCAGGCAAGACTACTATAGCCAATATATTAACAGGATTCTATGACATTGTTGCCGGTGAAATTCTGATAGATGAAATCAACATAAAAGATTACAAGAAGGATAATTTACGAAAGATTTTTGGGATTGTGCTTCAGGACACTTATTTATTTTCAGGGAGCATTTTGGAAAATATAAAATACGGAAGGTTAGAGGCGACAGACGAAGAAATAAAAGAAGCAGCAAAGTTGGCAAGGGCGGATGATTTCATTATGAAATTGTCCAATGGGTATGATACCATATTAAACGAAGGCGGAACAAACTTAAGTCAAGGGCAAAGACAACTTTTAGCCATTTCCAGGGCAATTTTATCCAATCCTTCGATTCTAATCTTGGATGAAGCAACAAGTTCGGTTGATACAAGAACCGAGTTGAAGATTCAGGAAGCCATGGCAAATTTGATGGAAGACAGAACCACATTTATAATTGCTCATAGATTGTCAACTATCAAGGATGCGGATATAATTTTGGTCATTGACAAGGGGCAGATTGTAGAATCAGGTAATCATGATCAATTAATACAAAGAAAAGGTCATTATTATAATTTGTATATGAGCCAATTTGCAAATTTAGAAGGGTGATGGAAATCACCCTTCTATGGTCTTAAATGGGTATATATGTTTCCTACCAGTAAAGCCTCACCTCTTAACTCATACAATTCGCTAACGGTAACTAGCTGAAAGCCCCTATTTAGTAGTTCTGGGACCAGAGTTTCTACTGCCTCGGCAGTGGCTTCAAATATATCGTGCATTAAAACAATATCTCCATCCTTAACTCTGGCAAGAATATGATCGCTGATTTTTTTAGCGTCTTTAATCTTCCAATCCTGAGGATCAATAGACCATAAAATTATTGGCATACCAATGGCAGAGCGTAGTTTTTCATCATAAGATCCATAGGTTGGTCTCAAAACCTTTGGTTCGCTTCCTACAACATCAAAGACTGCTTTTTGAGTTTTATTTATCTGATCTTTTAACTCTTTAGGAGTCAAGGTTGTTAATTGTTTGTGATTATAACTATGATTTCCTATCTCATTTCCCTCGTCTGCCATACGTTGTATTATATTTTTATAGTTTGGTACTCTATTTCCCAAAACAAAGAAGGTTGCTACACAATTATATTTCTTTAATGTATTAAGTATTGAAACTGTAGCCCTAGGATAAGGACCATCATCAAAGGTTAATGCAATCATGGGTTTGTTTGGATCGATGTTTCTTGTGCTTGGTGCCAGAGCTTGTTTAATATCATCAGTAGGAATCTTTATTTCTTCATCCGCTGTTTCTTTTTTCCCACTTTCAATTATCTTTGAAGATGAAAAGATTTCAAGCAAATCTGAATTTATAAAATCCTTCTTTAGGAATTCAGATAAAAGGGTAAAGGGTATTTCAATTATTTGCGGACCAAGGTATCCTGGAAACAATTGATTTCTTTGAAAAACAATAATTATTCTATCTTCACCCAACAAAAAATTGGAGAAGTTATTGGGATTTGGTTTTATTCCTAATTTGAATTCCTTAGTATCTACATATTCCTTATATCCCTCTATTTCTTCAAAATATTCTTTAGATAGCGATGATAATTTTTCTAAAAATTTTCCCTTGAAAACATTTTTAAGTGCAACTTCTTTATCCTTCTTTAAATCAACTACCAATGTATCCAATTCAACTTTAGGATTTGCATAATAGGGAGTGTTTTCAAAGATTATAAATTTAATGCTTACGATATCCTTTGGACCTTTATATAATTCGTAGTCTATATTCAACTCTGATTTATAATTTTTATTATTATGTATAGACTCATCTTCAACCATTAGTTTAAAATTAGAAATCTCATTTTGTACCATGTCTTTAACTATATAATCGATCTTTTCCTCGTCAAAGACAGGATAGTGAACAGCGATAACGGAATGTTCACCATATTCGATAATTGATTCAATTGTGCCGAGAGAATAGAAATCATAGGGAGTGTCTTTTTTTGTTGCGGATGTAGTCTCAACCTTGGGATTTTTTATATTAAAAATTAGATTGAATATGTATACAAAAATGAATAAATAAACGATGTAAGCTGTCATTTTTTTCTTCTTCATATTATCATTACCTTTCACCTATCAAGTAGTATATTATATAGCAAATATTTAGATAATATGCTAAAAAGGAAGGAGAATGGGTATAAACAATAGGGATTTTATTTTGTGATTTCAGAAGATGAATTTCACCCCAATTCGAATTGGGTTTACTATTTTTTGTTTATATTATATCATATTATTAGGGAGGTTTGCCGAAAAATAAAGAAGGGCATGTTTCATATTATGGGAAACAGGGAATTGGGGGCTGATGATATTTATGGGATCATCTTATAATAGAAATAGTTCAATAAAAGGGCTTGTCCCTAAAAGTATCAATTGGGTTTTATTTATCTTATTTTCTGCATGTATGTCTTTTACATCTTTAGGTCTAACATATTTAACTCAATTATTATCTAGTATAGTAATTGATGGGAAATATAATTTACTTAAAAAGGCAGTTATATTTTTAGTGTGTTGGACAGCATTTTGTTTATTAATTAGGTTTTTGTATTTATACTTTAAGAAGAAGGTTATATATGAATGGAATTATAATATTAAGTCAACTTTAATGGAAAATATTTTATCTAGATCTCCTATTGACTTTAAGAAAAAAGACAGATCATACTTTGCTTCTATTTTCAACAACGACATTAAGTTTTTAGAACAAAATTTATTGTTGGCTATAGAGGATATTATAAATCAATTATTTTTATTTATTTTTGCTTTAGTTTATTCTTTCTACATAAATCACATAATGACCCTAGTAATTCTAATATCGGGAATATTGACAATAGTCATAACAAATAAATTATCTTCATATGCAGCAAAAAACAATAAAGCATATATGGATTCCTTAGGTTTATACAACGAAACAATTGATGATGGGTTAAGAGGCTATCAAGTACTATATAAATCAAATGCATTGTTTGGATTTATGAAATTGTTCAGAGATAAAACTGAATCAACGGAACAAAATTATAGCAAATCAGTATTTACTACTGGATTGATGAATAGTTTAATAAATCAAGTTTCATTATCTATTCAAACCCTATTATTTTTTATAGCAACAATATTAATAATTAAGGGTCATATAGATGTAGTTTATTTTCCTGTATTTATGTCATTAATGAACTTGATAATCTATCCAATGTATACAATAATGTCACAATATGGTCAGATTAGAGCTTGTAAAGGTATAGCCAATAATTTAAAGGAAGAGTTAAATTTTCCTGTAGAAGATATAAGTAGCATGAAAGACGACATTAAGAATTCTGATATTTTGATTAAAGATTTAGATTTTCTTTATGATGATAAGGGCATCTTTAAGAATCTAGACTTACATATAAATAGCAAAGAACATATTTTGCTCAGGGGGAATAGCGGGTCAGGTAAATCAACCTTCTTGAAGCTGTTAACAAGGGAATTAACCGCGGGAAAAGGAGATATTTATATAGGAGATATCAATATAAATGAAATGAGCAGGTTGGATTTATTTAATAGTATTTCTGTTATTTCTCAAAATCCAATGTTGTTTAGAGACAGTATATTACAAAACATTGTATTATTTAAGGATGAGAAAGACATCGACTATGAAAAATTAAATAAGGCTATTGAAAATGCAGGACTAAATGAATTTATTAATAGTCTGGAAGATGGATTATATACTGTATTATTGGATTCAGGAGACAATTTGTCAGGTGGAGAAAAGCAAAGAATAGAAGTTGCAAGAGCTATCTATAAAGATACTTCTATAGTTTTAATAGATGAAGCTACATCTGGTCTGGACCTGTCAAAGGCTGTAGATTTAGAAAGCATATTCAATAAAATGGATAAGACAATAATTTCAACATCACATAGAGAAGATATAGATTTATCAACACTGTATGATAGGATCTATTATATTGAAGGACATAATATATTAGAGAAGACCAAAAAGCTATTAGATGGAAATCTTTAATTAATTATGATACTATAATAGTAATATAAATTCTATTCGGAAATAAAAATTTATAGGGGGGACACATATGACCGATAGAGAATTACTTGAACTTTTAGTAAGTAAGTTCGATAATGTGGAAAAAGGGATGGAAACGCTAGAAGGTAGATTTGATACGCTAGAAGGTAGATTTGATAAACTAGAGGGGAAATTAACAGAATTTAGTGATGAAACAAATAATCGGTTTGATGAGGTAGATAAAAAATTTGATGTAGTGGATAAACGCTTTGACGAGGTAGATAAAAAATTTGATGTAGTAGATAAACGCTTTGACGAGGTAGATAAAAAATTTGATGCAATAGATAAACGCTTTGATAGAGTAGACAAAAAATTTGATGCAATAGATAAACGCTTTGACGGAGTGGATAATAGATTTGATACATTGGAAAATAAACTGGATGAAATAGAGGCTAAAAATGCAACAAAACATATAGAGTTAAAAAATAATATCTTATCCATTAGAAATGATCTGTCTCGTGTTGAAATCAATACAGCAGAAAATTGGAAGGATATTGCTAGGATTAAGTCCAGCATATAATTTAAAGTATAGGCTCTCATCTTTTGATGGGGGTTGTTTTTTTATGTTATAAATGGGTAATATTAAAAGATAGGTTATATCTTGTATATATCATTTATATATAAATTGGGGGAATAAATTTGATAAAATTTCTTCTAAATATTGCAACAAAAGGCAGTCAAGATTTTAATGACAGTGAAAATAGACTGAGAATAGGATATTTGGCAAGTATTGTGGGATTGATAATAAACGTAATATTATCCATAACTAAATTGATTATTGGGGTACTCATTTCATCAATCAGCGTTATTGCAGATGGAGTCAACAATCTTTCTGATTCCGCTTCATCAATTATTACGTTAGTTGGGTTTAAAATATCCAATATGCCGCCGGATAGAGAGCACCCCCATGGACATGGAAGAGTTGAGTACATATCCGCTCTAATGGTTTCTTTTATGGTAATTTTAGTAGGGATTCAATTTATAAAATCATCATATGATAGGATAATAAATCCAAAGGCTGTAAAATTCGAACTAATACCCTTCGTAATATTGCTAATTTCCATAACAGCAAAGATATGGCTAAGTCGTTTTAATAAGGATTTGGGTGAAAAAATTGATTCCTCCGGGTTAAAGGCTACAGCAGCAGATGCCTTGGGAGATGTATTGACTACATCTGTAGTAGTTTTGTCCCTTGTAATCGGAAAATTTACTACCCTTCCGATAGATGGCTTTGTTGGAATGGTAGTTGCGATTTTGATTATCTACTCAGGATATAATTTAGTTAAAGAAACAATTAGTCCCTTGATAGGAGAAGCTCCGCCGAAGGAGCTTATAAATTCGATATATAGAGATATTTTATCTTATGATTATGTGACAGGTGCCCATGATTTAACGATACATTCCTATGGACACGGGAAAACCATGGCCACAATAGATGTTGAATTTCCCAGCAATATTGATACGGTTACTATACATGATATAATAGATTTTGCAGAGAGAGAAATTGGGAAAAGATACAATTTACACTTGGTAATACATATGGACCCCTTATATCCGGAATCTGAAGAAAGATATGAATTAAGACAGCAAATTAAACAAATTATCAAAGAAAATCCGAATATTAAGTCTATGCATGATTTTCAGATTTTTCAAGTCGAAGGAGAAAAAGTTGTAGAATTCCACTTGGTACTCGATGGAAATGCATTGAGCAAACAGGATAACATAGAAGATATTAAGGCTGAGTTGGAACGGAATATGGAAAAGAGATGTAAGGGTATTAAATGCAATTTAGTAATGGATGTTGAATACTAGGACAATTCACAATGTACAAATTACAATTATGAAAGCAGTAATCTGGGCATCTTAAGATTAATAGTATAAAAGGATTGTGAATTCTGGATTGTAAATTAGAAAAATTAATTATATGGGAGAGAGGTTATCATGGACTATAACAGACAAGTCGAAGAAATAGTAAAATATATAAAAGATGGAGAGAAAAAAGAAGAGGATTTCAAAATAGGAATTGAATTTGAGCATTTTGTAATATATAAGGATACATTTAAGACGGTTTCCTACTATGGTGAAAATGGAGTAGCAGAAACCCTAAAAGATTTAGAAAAAAGCGGTTGGAACTCCAAATATGAAGGAGAATATATATTAGAATTGGGAAAAGGAAACAAGACGATCACCCTGGAACCCGGAAGTCAATTGGAACTCAGTTTGTCAGCTGATAGAAGCATAAAGAATATCGAAAAAGGTTATTTAGAATTTTTAAAGGAACTTATACCAATTTTGGATAGTAAAAATCAAGCATTAATTGCAGTTGGATATCATCCGGTAACTAAAATAGATGAGATTAAGCTTCTTCCTAAAAAGAGATATGATTATATGTTTGAGTATTTCAAAAAAAGAGGAAGTCATGCTCATAATATGATGAAAGGGACAGCTGCACTGCAGGTATCTATGGACTATAAGGATGAAGAGGATTATAAAAAGAAATTTAGAGTAACCAATGCTCTTTCGCCTATTATGTATTCCCTATTTGAAAATGCGGTATTCTTTGAAGGAGAGAGATATGAAAAGCATAATTTAAGAGCTTTTATATGGAAAAATTGTGACACAAATAGGTCCGGCGTAGCCGAGGGAGCTTTAGACGAAAGTTTTAATTATGAATCATATGCGAAGTATATTCTTAATAGGCCCCCAATATTTACCATTAAGAAAGGCAAATTAGAATTTACCGATGAGAAATTGGTCAAAGAAGTATTCAACCCTGAAGATTATGAAAAAGAAGAACTGGAACATTTGCTTACTATGTTCTTTCCTGATGTAAGAACTAAAACATTTATTGAAATCAGAATGATGGATTCAATACCATATCCACTAAATTTTGCAGTAGTAGCATTGTGGAAAGGCTTATTATATAATAAGGAGAACTTAGACATAGTTTATGAATATACTAAAGATATAAATATTGAAGATGTAGAAAAAACAAAGGAAGAAATGTTTGAATTAGGACTTAATGCGCATTATAAGGATAAGAGTATATTGGAATTAGGTAAATGGCTTGTTTCTTTAGCAAAAAATGGTCTGGATGAGGATGAAGTTCCATATATATATCCTTTAGAAGGGATGGTTTCAGAAGACACAAATCCTTATAAGATAACCGAAGAGATGTTGGGGCAAGGCAAGAAGAAGGCATTAGATTGGTGTGTATTAAAAGAGTGAGATGAGGTGATTTAATGAAAGAAGAGAAAATAAATAAAGAGTATATAGATTTGATACAATCAGACCAAGATAGATACTATAAAGACTATAATTTAACTGTTGAAAAGGTGAAGAATTCAAATGCACAATATAAGGGAAAGCCTATACCATTTTTATATCATCCAATGTTTATTACAGAGGAAAACATAGATGATTTTAACAAAATTGGGGATATGATGATTTCCATAGCAAACAAAGTTACAGATAGATATGTAAATGATGGAGAATTTAGGAAGAAGTTTAATTTTCCTAGGCTTATTGAAGAACTCATACAAATAGATAATGGCTATGATATAAATGTACCCATGGGAAGGTTTGATATATTTTATAAGGACTATGACAATTTCATGTTTTGTGAGCTAAATACAGATGGTTCTTCAGCTATGAATGAGGACAATACAATAGGCAAGATATTATTGGAAACAGAAAGCCTTAAGGAATTTAAAACTAAGTATAGATTAGGTTATTTTGAACTGTTTGATACATGGGTTGATAGCAGTATAGAGTTGTATAAAAAATATGACCCTAAAAATTTGAAACCCAATGTTGCAATCATTGATTTTGAAGAAAGCGGCACTATTAAAGAATTCCAGGAATTCCAGAAAGCCTATGTAAGAAAAGGGTACAATTGTATAATTGCAGATCCTAGAGATTTAGAATACAGGGATGGTAAATTATATCATGATCAATATAGAATCGATTTGGTATATAGAAGGATTGTAACATTTGAATTGATAGAAAAGTCTGATGAAATACATGACTTCATTGAAGCCTATAAAAACAGAGCGTTTTGTTGCATAGGTTCGATCAAATCCCAAGTAATTCACAATAAAATATTTTTCAAGATATTGCATGATGAAGATACTCAAGAATTTTTGTCGGGAGAAGAAAGAGAATTTATAAAAAAACATATACCTGTTACGGGATTATTTAAAGGGGATAAGGTAGTATTTGACTTGGTTTTGAGCAACAAAGATAAGTATATACTGAAACCTTTGGATTTAAATGCATCACAAGGGGTATTTGCCGGTAAGGATTTAACATTTGATGAATGGAGGATAAAATTGGAGGAAATATGGAATAAGGACTATCTATATCAGGAATATTTTGAGCCATTTACTAGGGATTTTGTAGTATTTGAAGAAGGCAAACTAAAGATACAGGAATTTAAGAGCATTCTCGGATTATTTATGTATAAAGAAAAATTTGCCGGAATTTATACAAGGATAGGAAAAAACAATGTAATATCTGGGATAACGGATTATTTTACCTTACCAAATGTCATAGTAAAAGGTAGATAGCACCAATGATATAAATAGCAAAAAAAATATATTTTTTTTGCTATTTTTAGTTATTGTATATTTTAAAAATCGTGGTATATTAATTAGATGAGGTGAAATTCTATATGAAAGTAATAATTGTAGGTGCCGGAAAGCTTGGCATCAAGCTGGCAGAATCCATGGTCTTTGAGAATATGGATGTAACTGTGATGGATACAAATGCAAAGATTCTAGATAGAGTAAATGAACATTTGGATGTGTTGACAGTTACTGCTAACGGCATAGATATAAGAGCATTAAAAGAAATAAATATCTCCGAATATGATTTGTTGGTAGCCTCAACAGATAGTGATGAAACCAATACTTTAATTTGTACATTAGCTAAAAAATTAGGGTGTAAGCAAACTATAGCAAGGATTAGAAATCCTGAATATATGGCTCAGTTGGATTTTATCAAGACAGGGCTGGGAATTGATCATATAATCAATCCGGATTTAGCAACTGCAAATTCAATAGAAAAGTATTTGTTAAAATCCTATGGTTTTTCAGGAGATTTTGCCAACGGTAAAGTGCAGATGGTAGATTTCAATATTCGTAGCAATGAGTATTTTGTTGGTAAAAAGGTCATGGATTTAAAAGGTTTTGAAAATCTCTTAATAACTGCAATATCCAGAAATGGAGTTATTATAATTCCAAGCGGCTCTACTGAAATATTAGAAGGAGATATCATTCATATAATTGGTAAGAGTGAGGAAATTGAAAAGATAAATAAGTTATTTAAAGATGATTACAGGAAAAAGAGAGTCCAAAATGTTATGATATTAGGAGGAGGAAATATAGGATATTATCTTGCGGATAAATTGTCCAAATCCAAAATACAAGTAACACTAATAGAGCAGGATAAAAAAAGATGTGAGGAGCTTACCGAAAAGCTAAATGATGTTTTAGTAATTCATGGGGATGGAACAGATTTACCTCTATTAGAGGAGGAACATATGGGCTCTATGGATGCTTTTATCGGTACTACAGGTTTTGACGAGGAGAACTTGCTAATGGCTCTTATGGCAAAGCAAGCAGGTGTAGGTAAAGCAGTGGCAAAGATAAGCAGACCTAATTATGCTAAGATTGTTGATAGGCTAAACATAGATGCAGCTGTAAATCCTGTTTATATAACTGCAAGTTATATTTTAAAATATATAAGAGGCGGTAAGGTAGTTTCTGTATCTTTGCTATTAGGCGGTGATGGGGAAGTAACAGAAATAATAGTTGATAAGGATTTGCCTATTATCAATAAACCGCTGCGTGAATTGAATTTACCTAAGGGAATTATTATCGGAGCTATAGTAAGAGATGGCAAGGTATTTGTACCTAAGGGTGATTCAGTTATTAAACCCAAGGATAGAATTGTAGTATTTTGCTTGACAGAGGATTTACCAAGCCTTAAGATGTTTTTTACAGATAATAAGGGAGGAATTTTAAGTGAACTATGGAATCGTACTAAAGGTTCTAGGATTCATCCTAATAGTTGAATCCGTCTTAATGATACCTTCCTATGTAATATCCATATACACAAATGGAGTAGATAAGAATGCATTTTTATTTACTATTTTAGTAACCTTTATATTAGGAATGGTTCTAGCCAAGAGAAAGGTCAAAGACAATAGCATAAGCGCACATGACGGTTTGGCAATAGTGGCATTAAGCTGGTTAGTTGCTTCTTTATTTGGAGCACTGCCTCTTTATTTGCCGGGGAGTACAAAGACTTATATAGATGCTTTATTTGAGATTGTATCCGGATTTACAACAACGGGTGCTACTATATTGGCAGATGTTGAAGTGATTCCACAGGGTACCTTATTTTGGAGGTCATTTACCCACTGGATTGGAGGCATGGGTATACTGGTATTTACTCTGGCATTGCTTCCGGCTCTTGGGGTAGGAGGGTTTCAAATATATAAGGCAGAAAGTCCGGGACCTGTAGCAGGTAAAATAGCTCCCAGAGTAAGGGATACTGCCAAGACACTCTATAAGATATACCTTGTAATAACTATAATAGAGGTTATACTGCTTTTAATTGGTAAAATGAATTTATTTGACTCTTTAGTATATACCTTTGGAACAGTGGGTACAGGAGGATTTTCTACAAAAAATGCAAGCGTAGGATATTATGACAGCACCTATATACATTTAGTAATCGGATTTTTTATGGTGTTTTCCGGGGTGAATTTTTCACTTTATTATTTATTATTTAAAGGTAAAGTGAGGGAATTTTTAGGGGATGAAGAATTAAGACTATATGTTGTAATTATTGCAATATCGGTCTTAGCAATAGCATTAAATTTATTTGCAACATCATACGATAACTTTAGATTGGCAATGAGAGATTCGTTCTTCCAAGTTAGCTCTGTAATGACCACCACAGGATATTCCACAGTAGACTTTGACTTATGGCCGAGTTTTAGTAAGGGAATATTGTTGCTATTAATGTTTATAGGTGCCTGTGCGGGTTCAACGGCCGGAGGTATGAAGGTAATAAGGATATTGATAATGCTTAAGCTAATTAGAAGAGAAATAGGTAAGATATTTCATCCCAGAGCAGTAATGCCGATAAAAAGTAATGATAAGGTAATGCCAAATGAAACCATAGCAGGAATCAATAGCTTCATAGCTTTATATTTGCTGATATTTGTAATATCTACCTTGTTAGTCACACTAGAAGGTGTTGATTTGGAAAGTGCTGCCAGCTCTGTGGCTTCAGCCTTAGGCAATATCGGTCCGGCATTGGGTTTTGCAGGACCTACTAGAAATTTTGTTGAATATCATCAGATTACTAAAGTGCTATTTACTTTCTTAATGCTATTAGGTAGACTTGAGTTATTTACTATAATAGCACTTTTGGCTCCAAGAAATTGGAGGAAGGAAGTTTAAACAGTTGACAGTTGACAGTGGACAGTGGACAATTGACAGTGGAAAGTTGACAGATGACATATGAAAGATTATAGTTGACAGTGAAAGACGGTAGAGGATGTAAATCAATACAAGGATGGTGTAAATATGGCCGAAATTTTTAAGAATGGATGGGCAGAATTCCTCGACGAAGAATTGGAGAAAGATTATTATAAAAAATTAAGGGCATTTTTAATAAACGAATATAGAACGAGGACCATATATCCCAATATGTATGATATATTCAATGCTTTGCATTTTACGGACTATAAAGATGTAAAAGCTGTAATCATCGGGCAAGACCCTTATCATGGACCGAATCAGGCGCATGGTTTAAGCTTTTCAGTCAAACCGGGTGTGAGAATACCGCCGTCATTAGTCAATATGTACAAGGAGCTTCATGATGATTTGGGTTGTTATATTCCAAACAATGGATATTTGGAAAAGTGGGCAAGAGAAGGAGTATTGCTTTTAAATGCATCGCTTACAGTGAGAGCAGGGCAAGCAAATTCACATAGGGATATCGGCTGGAGAATATTTACTGATAAGATTATTTCACTATTAAATGATAGGACTGATCCGGTTGTATTCATATTGTGGGGAAACTATGCCATAAGCAAAGAAAGCCTCATAACAAATGATTGGCACTATATTATCAAGTCCGTACATCCCAGTCCTTTGTCCGCATCAAGAGGGTTCTTTGGCTCTAAACCTTTTTCAAAGACCAATAACTTTTTAAAGAGCATTGGAAAAGAACCGATTGACTGGCAGATTGAAAATATATAAAGAAATATAAAAATATAACACTTTATACAAACATATGTTTGCCAAAATAAATAAATGATGATATAATAACCTCAAGAAAAAATTCTTGAGGTGTTTTTTTATGGATGTCATAGAAAAGTTAAAGGTCTTAGCCGATGCGGCTAAATATGATGTATCTTGTTCATCAAGCGGAAGCAATAGAAAAAACAAAGATGGCGGGTTAGGAGATGCAAGCCTGTCAGGTATTTGTCACAGTTGGACTGATGACGGAAGATGTATATCTTTGCTTAAGATATTGATGTCTAATTATTGTGTTTATGATTGTGCTTATTGCGTAAACAGGGTTTCCAACGATGTACCTAGAGCTACCTTTACCCCGGAAGAGATTGTTGATATCACTATAAATTTTTATAAAAGAAATTACATCGAAGGGCTATTTTTAAGTTCAGCAGTTTATAAATCTCCAAATTATACAATGGAGATGATATATAAGGTGGTAGAAAAATTAAGAGAAGAAGAAAATTTTAATGGATATATACATGTGAAAGCAATACCCGGTGCAGATAGGGATATTGTGGATAAGGTTGGTCATCTTGTGGATAGAATGAGCGTAAATATAGAGTTACCCACAGAAGAGGGGTTGAAAATCTTAGCCCCACAGAAAAATAAGGAAAATATATTCAAACCCATGGAGCAAATCAAAAATTCTATAGTGAGATCTGTAGATGAAAGGAAAAAATTTCGATTTAGCCCAAAATTTGTGCCTGCAGGGCAAACCACACAATTGATAGTGGGGGCAACTCCTGATGCGGATTTAAAAATCCTTAGATTGTCTGAAGGGTTGTATAAGGGTTTCGATTTAAAAAGGGTCTACTATTCGGCTTTTGTTCCGGTATCAAACAACTCCAATCTCCCGGCAATAAAATCTCCTCCATTGGTAAGAGAAAATAGACTGTATCAGGCTGACTGGCTTCTAAGGTTTTATGGGTTTGAGGCAGGAGAGTTATTAGATGAGAATAAACCCAATCTTGATTTGATGCTGGATCCAAAATGTGATTGGGCGCTGAGAAACATTCATTTATTTCCGGTTGAAATCAACAAGTCCGACTATAATATGCTCATTAGAGTACCTGGTATCGGTGTAAAATCAGCAATGAAGATAATGTCTGCAAGGAGATTTGCATCTTTAGGTTTTGATGATTTGAAGAAAATGGGAATAGTGCTAAAACGAGCTCAATACTTCATTACCTGTAAAGGAAAGCATTATGGACTAAAGAGTATGAATGAAGAAGCTATTAGAAATAGAATTGTAGATAAACAAATAGTGACGGATGGAATAGTGCAACTGTCTATGTTTGACAAGGTGTATTAGTTAATTCACAATTGCTTAATGAATCTGCCTCTAAGGTCATAAATGGTTCTATAAGTAAACTGTTTAATGACAGTATAATCATTTCGGGATGTCATCCTGAGACGGGCAGTATTAACTTAACTACCGAAGGATCTCCTCTTTTGAGACCCTAAAGCTCGACCCCAACAATTGTGAACTGTGCATTGTGAATTGAAAGAAGGTGTTTTTATGATTCATTACATATATGATGGTACATTTGAAGGGCTATTGACTTCCATTTATGAAGTATATTATAGACATGAAAACCCGGATGATATTATCCCCAAAGATTGGGAAGAGGATAACTTTCTAATTCAAAGATACCGCATAGAAACAGATGCACAAAAAGCCTCAAAAGTATATAAATCAATTGAAGAAAAAATATCTGAGGAATCATTGAAAAGAGTATTTTATGCCTATCTCTCTGAGATTCCCAAGAGCGGAATGGCTATATTAAATTATCTGCGTATAGGGTATAAAATGGGTGCTAATGTTGATAGTAATTTATCCAATGATGCAGTTTTGACCATGGATAGGGTATATCATAAAGTAGCTACGGAAAAACATCGATTAGTTGGGCTATTGAGGTTTAAGATGCTTGAAAATGGATTTTTTTATTCATCGGTGGAGCCTGAATATAATATCATTGGGCTACTTGCACCTCATTTCGCAAATAGATTAAGTAATGAAAATTGGATTATTCATGATATGAAAAGAGACATAGCTGTGTTATACAACAGAAAAGAATGGATTATCAAGGACTTCACCCTGGAAGATGACATAATAATTAGAGAAGATGAAGAGGAATACCAAGATATGTGGAAGGCATATTACAAGCATATATCTATTGAGAGCAGAAAAAACTTAAGACTTAAAAAGAACCATATGCCTATGAAATATTGGAAACATTTAGTTGAAATAAATTAGGATGGTGTAAATATGGCTGAAATTTTCAAGAATGGTTGGAGTGAATTATTAAACGAGGAATTAGAGAAGTACTATTACAAAAGATTAAGAGGATTTTTGATTCAGGAATATAGGACAAAGACTACATATCCAAATATGTATGATATATTCAACGCATTGCATTATACAGCTTATAAAGATGTAAAAGCTGTAATCCTTGGACAAGACCCATATCATGGACCAAATCAAGCCCATGGGTTAAGTTTTCAGTTAAACCGGGTGTAAGAATACCTCCATCATTAGTCAATATGTACAAGGAACTTCATGATGATTTAGGATGCTACATCCCAAACAACGGATATTTAGAAAAGTGGACAAGTGAAGCAAATTCCCATAGGGATATAGGATGGGAAATATTTACGGATAAGATTATCTCATTATTAAAGGATAGAACGGACCCTGTTATCTTTATTCTTTGGGGAAATAATGCCATAAGCAAAGAAAAACTTATAACAAATAAATGGCATTATATTATTAAATCCGTACACCCAAGTCCATTGTCCGCATTTAGAGGTTTCTTCGGATCTAAACCTTTTTCAAAGACCAACAATTTTTTAAAGAGTATAGAAAAAGAACCCATAGACTGGCAGATTGAGAATATATAAGGAATATATTGATTATATAAAGTAGCAAAAAGTTTAAGAAAAATTAATAAGTTTAAAATTAGTGTAACAAAATTCCCCCTTTAATTGTTTATATATTAAAGGGGGAATTTATATATGAAAAAATCTTTATTGTATGTTAATAGTATTATTGTCACTAGCTCCAAATTATGCAAATGCAATAAAGTTAAATGGTTGTGAGCAAATTGCACCAATGTTTAGTGATATAAAATTTTTTCAATTTTAAATTGGTCAAATTCTATATTAGGAACTAGTTGTAGTATGTCACATGATTGGTATGTAGTTAGTGGATACTCCTATAGGTTAGTTACATATGGATATGTATATCAGGGGACTAAGTGGTGGAAAGCACCTCTGATACTAGTAGTGCAATTGATTATTAGCTACGCTAAGATTTGAAAAACAGCAACTGTAACATCAGTATATACCTTTAGATTAGAAGCTGGGTCTGCAGGAACTACTAATTCTAGTAGTTATAATACTTCACAATTTAAAGTATATGCTGATACGGACTGTCAAAATTTTGTTTCTCAGTGTATATGGTATGGTTTTGGCGGTAGGAGTAGTAGTAGAAAGGACTATCCTATGAACTAAATTTGTGTAGAGGTATTAAAAAGTAGAGAGGTTATATATGACTACAAAAAATATTTTTTATTTAATTATGATTCTACTGGCTAGTATTTTCATAGTTTCATGCAATAATATTAGACAAACGAAAATCCAAGACTTTCCTACATCTATAGAAGATACAAAAGAATATTACGGAAAGAATTTTCTTGAATACACTAGAATTAATGATAGCGAGGTATTAGTAAAATTCAAAAACGAAAATGACATATATTTTAATGTAGTTAATTTTAAAGAGAAAAAAAAATATATATTACCTATATTAGAGAATACAGTTATTTTTAAATCTGCTATAAGTGACCATGAATTAATATTTGAGGTAAGTGGTGGAAATAACATTAATTCTTATGAAGTGTTCCCATACTTAGTTCGTGCTACTAAAAAAGATGAAGAATATGAATTATCAAAGGAAGATAAGTGGAGTGAAGTAGGGGAAAGTATGGCAGCTAAATCCTCGGATAAAGGTGTTATAAGAGATTTGAAAATAGAGAGGAATGGACTGAAAATCTATTTTTCAGCATATGAAGGAGAAGAGGCTCAATTTTATGCGGCATTTCCTGATATCCCATCAACTTATGTAAAATTTATAGACAATAATATGATAATCGAGCTTAGAGAATCTAAAATATCAGATGATTTAGATTTAGGTATTTTAAAGGATATAAATCTAATATATGTTGATAGTATTGATTTTAAGGAATTTGAAGATCAAGTTATTATTTCAATAGACTTAAGTGATACAACAAAGGAATATCTTTTATATAAAAGAATACCCGATGAATCAGGGGAAGATTTACCTTTTTTAAACATACAATTTAGATAGATGTTCATTGGAGAAGACCTAATAATCAGTGCATCCAAGCCCATTGTCAGCACTTAGAGGATTCTTTGGCTCTAAACCTTTTTCAAAGACCAACAATTTTCTAAAGCATATCGGAAAAGAACCTATAGATTGGCAGATTGAGAATATATAGGGAATATATTGATTATAAAGTAGCAGAAAGTAATAAAAATAAATGAATTTTAAATTAATGTAACAAAATTCCCCCTTTAATTGTTTATATATTAAAGGGAGAATTTATATATGTAAAATCACAATTACACCAATACTCAGTAATGTAAGTGTATTTCAATCTATATTTGACATTTCTAACAAAGGTACTAATTAATTATAGCTTTATTTAATATGTCTTTAATGATTAGTGCCTTTATTTTATATTAATTACGCTGAAGGCGTCATTTCGACCGAAGTGGAGAAATCTCCTCTTCTTACTATAAATTGTAAAAAATAATTTTATAAAATTATCTTTTATGTCTTTACACCCTGAAACATGTCATCTATACAGTTAGGGTTGAATTATACTTAGATAATTGATATTCTTAAGGCAATATATGCACCTTTTCAACATATAGACAATTAATATGAACATTGATGAGAATAGGTTTAGTCCAAGTATAACAAGTATCTTCGATAAAAGGGGGAATCATATTGCTGGTTTTTTTAATGGTTATCGAAAATGAAGAAGTAAGGAGTAAGTTGGAGCGAATATATATTAGCTATAAAAAGGATGCATTATGGACTGCATACAACATACTAAAAGATGAACAGGAAGCAGAAGATGTTGTCCAAGAGGCAATAATAAAAATATCTTCAATAATTGAAAAAATAGATACAATTGAGTGTAACAAAACAAGAGGGTTATTTGTTATTATAGTTAGAAACCTTTCTATAAATATATATAACAGAAGAAAACAAATATCTCCTACACCATATGATGAAAAAATAGAACTTCAATCGGAGGATTTGAGCTTGGAAGAAGAAATCATAAGATTAGATCAAGCTAAGTTAATAGCAGAGAAATTAGAAGAAATCAACCCGTCATATGCTGATATACTAACACTGAAATATTATCACGAATATTCCAATTCGGAAATTTCCAAATTGCTAAATATAACAGAAGGTAATATTAGGGCTAGATTACATAGAGCAAAGCGAGCAATAAAGGGAATTTTAGAGCAGGAGGTAGATTTTGTTGAATTTAAACAATGACAATAACGAACAGCAAGAAATATTAGATAAAGCTTTTTTTAGTTATGTTGGATACCATCATGTTCAAAATCTTAATCAAGACCTTGATTCTAATAGAGAAGAAATAAATAAAATGAACACGCCTAAATCATTAGATGAATGGTTTTATAAATTCAATAGTGATATTAACAACACTAAAAGAAAAAACAGAAATTGGAGTATATTTAAAAATATCACGAATAAAGCAGCTATTATATTTCTTGTAGTTGCTATTTCAATGACAGTATTGACAGTTTCCGTAGATGCGTTTAGGGCAAGAGTATTTAATTTAATAATAGAAAGCACTGAAAGGTATTTAGGTATTAAAGTTGAAGAAGATAAATCAATAGAAGATAATTCTTACAATGAAATAAAAGGATACTATGTTCCAGGATATATCCCTGAAGGTTTTGAATTAGACTCCATAGAGGAATTCGGTAAAACAGTAATAATTACTTTTACAAATGAGAACAGCCAGAAAATATTGTTTGATCAATCGCCAAATGGTACTAGTTATCAATTAGATTCTGAAGATGCAGTGAAAGAAGATGTAGAGATCAATGGAGAAGAAGGAATAGCTTTAATAAAAGGAGATTTCATTGCATTATTTTGGAATAATGAAGAATCAAGTTTCTATGTTTTATCAGATATAGAATTAGAAGAAATGATTAAGATGGCAGAGAGCTTAGAAAAAAACAAATAAATTTAAAATAAGTGTAACAAAATTCCCCCTTCGATTGTTTATATATTAAAGGGGGAATTTTTATATGAAAAAATCTAATGTAAAGATTTGTATTGTATGTTTGATAGTATTATTGTCGCTAACTCCTAAAACTTGCATTGGGGTAGGTTGTTGGGGAGCATTATATCAACCTAAGGCACCTGATAGTCTAAAGAATATCTAGTTACTCAAACCATGAAATAGAAATTAATAGAAATCAAAATAGGTTCACTTTAGGTATTAAATATAATCGTGGGAGACTTATAAATGGATAAGATAAATAAGACAGATAAGATGTTTAATACTCTTATAATAATATTTGTAATTATATTAATTATAAGTGCCCTATGGCCATGCTCCGTTATAAGTAAGTCTGCTTATCTAGCCCAAAAATATCATAAAATTTCACCAATTATAACATTCGGCTTCATGGATGATTGTAATAACTACAAATCTTAAACGAAAATACCAAATGAAAGAAAATAAATATTTGAATATTTTGTTACCATCACTTGTTATGTGGATTTTGGCGTAGTATCTATTTTATGTTGGTAGGGTATGCAACATCCCTATAGGATTTTTAGTTGCTCCACCTGCGATATGGTTAAACTCTACTGGGGATACCGTTGCTTCGATGATGGTAACTCGTATTGTTGAAGGTAAAGACCGGATAACAAAAAAACTTACTAGACAAGAGGAAGTCCTATAAGTAATAAAAACAAGTCCCCATCTTAATAGGTGGGGTATTTTATTGGTTTTTAGAACGGAAAATTGATATAATGAATAATATAATATTGTACATGGGAGGAGTACGAACTGTGGAGTTTAAAAATATTATTGAAAAGAATATAAAGATTGGGGATATACCTACCTTGATATTTACTCCAAAGGAGGAAATAGGGTACTTTCCAACTATTGTGTTTTATCATGGCTGGTCATCTAGTAAGGCAGCACAAAGATTTAGGGGTTTCATATTATGTAGTCTGGGATATCAGGTTATAATTCCGGATTCCATCTATCATGGAGAAAGAAATGCACTACATAATTATAACCAACAAAGTGCTGTTAAGTATTTTTGGAATATAATTTTAAAAAATATTGACGAAGCAAATGAAATTATAGATTATGCTATAAATAGCTTAAATTCAGATTCGGAACGAATAGGGGTTGCGGGGCATTCTATGGGGGGCTTTACAACGGCAGGAGTTTTTACTAAAATTCCGAATATTAAAGCATCAGTTGTATTTAATGGATCATTTAATTGGGAGCAATCGAATATTATATTTAAGGAATCTTTAGAAGGGTTTGGAGAGCCTGCAATGGAAATACAAGAAAAGATTGATAAATTTGATCCAATGAACCATCTTGACAAATTAGTTGACCGACCTGTGTTGATGTTAAATGGTGGCAGTGATATGGTAGTAAATCCCAATCCTCAAAGGAAGTTTTATGAGAAAATATTACCTTTATATAAGGATAAGTCAAGGGTAAGATTTGTTGAATACCCTTATTTGAATCATTTTGTAACAACCAACATGATGGAAGAAGCTTGTATTTGGTTTAATAAATATCTATAAAGGAGAGGTTTCATGGGACCAATAATTGGCTTGACAGCCCAATATGAACAATTAGTAAATAGAAAAATGTTGGAAATAAACAATAACTATGTGGACGCAATACTTGACGGTGGAGGAACTCCAATAGTACTTCCTATAGTAATGGATGGGGATAAAATAGACAATTACCTTGATTTGGTAGATGGTCTACTATTGACAGGCGGAGGAGACATCTCACCTTTAAATTTTGGTGAGGAGCCAATTAAAGAAATCGGCTCTATTTCTATAGCTAGAGATAAAATGGAATTGGAATTATTTAAACGTGCATATGAAAGAAATATTCCAGTATTGGGAATATGCAGAGGCTTACAAATAATAAATATTGCATTGAAGGGGACAATTTATCAGGATATATTTGTCCAATTGCCTTACTCCATTGCCCATGTGTACAGCGAAAATGTATGTCAGGGGTTTCATACTATAAATGTATTAAAGGATAGCCTACTATATGAGATATTTGAAAAGGATAAATTGGTTGTAAACTCTCAACACCATCAAAGTATAAAAGATTTAGGAGAAAATTTAAAGGTAACATCCACTGCTGTCGATGGAATAGTTGAATCAATAGAATCTACAAATGATAAATTTGTTTTAGGGGTTCAATTCCATCCTGAGGCAATGATATATAATGATATTGAATTTGCAAAATTGTTCAATTACTTTGTGAATAAATGCAAATAATCCCAAGGAAGACAGCATAGTATAAAGAGAGAGTAGAAGTGGATTTAGAAGCAATGAGTAAAGAATATTTAATCAAAAAATTAAACTTAAACGAAAAAGAAGTGATTTCTTTTGTTGGCGGAGGCGGTAAAACTACAGTTATAGAGATGCTGGCTGTCGAACTAAAAAATGAGGGCAGGACTGTATTATCAACAACGTCAACAGCAATATTTAAGCCTAAAAAAGGATATGATGCTATTTTTATTGGGGATATGCCTTATGGTTATATCCCTAGAAAAAATTCAATAACAGTTTATGGAGAATATGAGACAGACGGTAAACTTAAAGTTAGCAATATTTCAAAAATAGATGATTTAATCAATATGGATATATTTGATTATATTTTAATAGAAGCAGATGGCTCTAGAGGAAAGCCAATAAAAGCTCCTTTAAGTCATGAGCCGGTTGTATCGAATCTTACAACTATTACAGTAGGTATGATTGGCATTGATTGTTTGGGTCAAAGAATATGTGACATAGCTCATAGACAGGAAATAATGGCAGATGTTCTTAAAACATCAATTTATCATATAATCGAGTATAATGATATTGTAAAATTATCAATACATAAAGATGGGGTTTTTAAAGGTGCAAAGGGGAGAAAAATTCTTTTTCTAAACAAAGTAGATGATAGTAAACTAGGTGTTGTTGAGAAAATTGAATTGGAATTGAAAGATACCGCTATAGAAGTTGTTATTGGGAAAAGTTTCTTAATGAATCTGCCTCTAAAGCCATAAATGTAGAAATTGTTTTTCACTTTTCACTCTTCTTTAATTGTGAACTGTGAATTGTGAATTGTGAAGAAAGGTGTTTATATGGATATAGTAATCATAAGGGGTGGAGGAGACGTAGCAACTGGTATAGCTCATAGATTATTTATGTCCGGATTTAATGTTGTTATACTGGAAATCAAAAATCCTTTGTCTGTAAGACGCGCAGTCTCCTTTAGTGAAGCTATATATGAAAAAGAAGTAATAGTAGAAGGTGTAAAGGCAGTTCATGTAAAGGGAATAGGAGGCATCTATAACTCTATAAACAAGGGTGAGATACCTGTTTTTGTAGATGAAGCTGGAGAATGTATCAAGATATTAAAGCCAATAGCAGTCGTAGATAGCATTTTAGCTAAGAAGAATTTAGGCACTACGAGGGAGATGGCTCCTATAACGATAGGGGTAGGACCGGGATTTGAGACCGGAGTAGATGTGGACTTGGTTGTCGAAAGTATAAGAGGTCATAATCTCGGAAAGGTTTTGTATGAAGGAAGCGCACAGGTGGATACAGGGATTCCGGGAACTATAATGGGGTATAGTGAAGAAAGGGTTATTAGAGCTTTAAAGGATGGAATTATTTCTAATATCTATAAAATAGGTGACTACGTTGAAAAAGACACTCCCATCTGTAAAATAGGGGATGAATATATTTGTGCCGGAATTTCAGGAATAGTAAGGGGGCTTATAAAAGACGGGTTGTCTGTAAGCAAAGGACTCAAAATAGGGGATATTGACCCTAGAAGCATGAGGATAAATGCATTTACGATTTCTGATAAAGCAAGATCCATAGGCGGCGGCGTATTGGAGGCACTCTTGTATTTACGTAAGGAGGAAAAATAAATGCTGGATATATTTATCTTAAAGAAAACACTGGAACTTGCAGGAAAAGGTGCTGAGCTTGCCTTGGTGACCATTACAAAATCCAACGGGTCTACACCAAGAGTTGTCGGAACTCAAATGACAGTTCTAAAAGATGGCTCAATTATTGGAACGATAGGCGGTGGAGCCATAGAAAAAAAGATTATAGAATTAGCATTAGAAGCTATAGAAGATGGAGAAGATAAAAGTATCTTTTTAACTTTAGCAGATGAAGGAATGGTTTGCGGCGGTGAAATTGAAATATTTATTCAGGTGTTTAAACCTAGTCCGGAGATATTAATTGTAGGAGGAGGGCATGTTTCATTGGCATTATATAATGTGGCGTCTCTCTTAAATTTTGATATCGTAATATTTGAAGATAGAGAAGAATTCATAAGTCATGAGAGATTTCCCAATGCCAAGAAATTAATTATAGGAAAAATTGATAAAGAATTGAAAGAGTACAAGATAAGTGAAAATACATATATTGTCATAGTAACAAGAGGGCATAAATATGATGGTGAAGCCCTAGAAGCAGTAATAAATTCAAGAGCAAAATATATTGGAGTTATAGGCAGCGAAAAGAAAGTCATGAATATGTTCAGTACGATGAAAAACAGGGGTATTACAGATTATCAATTATCAAAGGTATATTCTCCTATTGGGCTTAATATTGCTGACAATTCCCCTGAAGAAATTGCAATTAGCATACTTGCTGAGATCTTATCGGTCAAAAACCATAAAAGCGGAGGACATATGAAAGCATTAAATTGATTTTCTTACGCTCTCAGCTTACCATATCGCTTGCTTTCAAAATTATTCAGAAGAAGAATCGAGACAAACGATAACAATACCATTATTAAAACCCATCTATATGCCAATGCCCTATCGCCGGCTTGTACAGCACTATAAACCGCTACCGCCATAGTCTGCGTTCTTCCGGGAATATTGCCTGCAATCATAATTGTTGCGCCAAATTCTCCCATGGCTCTGGCAAATGAGAGAATAGTACCTGCCATAATGCTGGAAAAACAATTTGGCATTACAATTTTCCAAAATATCTCATGTTCCTTTAATCCAAGTGTTCTAGCAACATAGACAATATTTCTGTCCAGCTGTTCAAAAGCGCCACGGGCGGTTCTGTACATTAAGGGGAAAGATACCACTGTAGAAGCTATAATGGTTGCGCTGGAGGAAAATATAATTGATGAATCAAATGAAGATAAGAGTTTTCCTATAATGCTGTTTTTCCCAAGTAAGGTCAATAGGAAAAATCCAACAACTGTGGGAGGCAGCACCAGCGGAAGAGTTAAAATCCCATCTAACAGTCCCCTTAATTTATTCAATTTTGTTGCAAAATAGGCACTATAAATGCCTATAATGAAAGTAATAAATGTAGAAATTATAGCTGCCTTTAAGGATATTAACAATGGAGAATAATTCATAATAGTGTCCTAATTATTTCATATAAAAGCCGTATTTTTCAAATAGAGCTATAGCCTTATCTGTAGATAAAAAGTCTATAAACTTCTTTGCAGCTTCATCATTTTTACTTGTTTTAACTACAGCTACCGGATAATTTACTTCCTTATGGCTTCCTGCCGGAGCTTCAGTTATTATTTTTATTTTATCACTTGTATAAGCATCGGTAGCATATACAATGCCACAATCTACTTCCTCATTTTCAACCCATGTTAATACAGCTCTCACATCATTACCTAATACTGTTTTTGGACTTACTTTATCTTTTATGTTTAGATTTTCAAATATTTCTTCACTATATTGCCCGACGGGCACATTTCCCGGATCCCCTATTGCAATTTTCCCGACTTCATCTTTTATCAAGTCCTCAAAAGAAGAAAGACTCAAATTGCTGTTAGCAGGGGTTATTAGCACAATTTTATTGACTAATAATGTTTTATTTGTTTCATCTAATATAAGACCCTTTTCTGTCAAGGTGTCCATTTGTTTTTGTGCAGCTGACATAAAGATATCAACCGGTGCGCCTTCTTCTATCTGTGTTTGTAAAGCCCCCGAACTTCCAAATGAATATGTAAGAGTAGTATGAGGTTCAATTTCCTTATAAATTTCCTTGATTTCGTTCAGTACATCTGTCAAACTTGCTGCTGCAGAAATTAATAATTCAACATTTTCTTCATTGGCAGCTGGAATCTTTTCTTGCTCTTTATTGCATCCGGCTAATAATGATAAGGACAACAGAATTACCAAACAAATACCAATTAATTTTTTAAAAGTCATCTTTAAATCCCCCTTAATTTGCAGTCATCTCAATCGAGATGAACGCTTATTTTTTTAATCGCCCTTTTCCTTTTAGGGCGCACAATACGAATAATATTAGAAGTACTTTTTAAAAGCTTTATCCGCATCAATTTTGACTTCATTTATAAAACTTTGATACCTATTTAATATATCTATGCCTTCTTTAGTGAGTTCAGAACTTCCTCCGCCGTTTCCCCCTACAACGCTAATAATCAAGGGAAATCCAAGGTCATCTTCAGCGCGTTTAATTATTTTCCAACCTTTACTCGATGATAGTCCCATAATTCTATAAGCTTCGGACAACTTTCCGGTTTCTTCAACCAATTCCATTATCTCAACGACACCCGGACCAAAACTTGGAGTATCTTTATAAATTTTTATTTTTAATTGATATTTTAAATTTGTATAGGACATAATAACACTCCTGACCAATTCACAATTTACGATTCACAACTTAATTCAATTCATACCCACTCAGTGAAATATCACAAAATCAAGATTTGGGATATTTCTACTGTTGGGCACACGGCAGTTCACAGTTCACAATTGAAAAGATAGTGAACTGTGAAGAACTAAGAGTGAAGAGAGGCTAGGATCGAGCTTTGCAGTATTATTTCTGCTGTTGTCATTTTGTAGGGGCGGATGGTCCTATCCGCCCACTAGGATATTTATGTCTATTTAAAATTCAATAAAATATGAGATTCTTCGTTACGCTCAAGAATGACGAAAGCAGTGAATCGTGGTCTTAAAACCGAAGATGCCTGCTCCTTGCTCTGGATGACACCTTTGGGGGCAATTCACAATTTATAACCCCTGAAATTATATTATAAAATATATGAAAATTAGTATCTGCAACAATAAAATAATTGGCATCCCTATTTTAAACTTCATCTTATGAGTTTTATGCTTAAAGATTAACATAGAAAGTATACCACCTGCGGATCCCCCTATTATTGATAAAAAAATTAAATTGGATTCAGGTATCCTCCATTTATTCCATTTCGCCTTGTACTTATCCACTCCAAACGCAGCAAAAGTTATTAGATTTACTAAAACTAAATAATTTAAAAGTATATTATCATTTATATTATGTAACAAAGCTATCATCCTTTCAGTTCTTATAAAATAATTATATAGTATAATAATAGGAATAGAACTATTAAATTTAGCTTTATCGTTGTTATAATAATAGAAGTTTAGAAAAGGATATAACTAATAATCTAATTGGACGGAGTGAGTTTATGTTTAAAGTAGGGGTAATAACAGCAAGCGACAAAGGTTCATCGGGACAAAGAGAAGATAAATCAGGAGAATTGATTGTGGGAATGGTAGAAGCTAAGGGATATAAAGTAGAAAGAAAAATAATCGTGCCTGATGAGGAAGAAATTATTTTACAAGAATTGATTTCAATGGCAGATGATTTGAAAGTTGACTTAATTTTAACCACAGGTGGGACAGGATTTAGCTTAAGAGATGTGATGCCGGAAGCAACTGCAAAAGTTTGTCACAGAATGGCAAACGGCATAGCTGAAGCTATAAGGTCTAATAGCCTCCAAATAACACCTAGGGGTATGCTTTCGAGGGGTGTTGCAGGAATAAGAAATCAAACGCTCATAGTAAATTTGCCGGGAAGCCCTAAGGCAGTAAGAGAATCCTTGGACTATATTTTAGATAGCATCCATCATGGACTGGAAATATTAAAAGGCGAAACCTCCGAGTGTGGAAGTTAGATACAATAAACAAAAGAATAAATGCTGCATATATAAAATTAGTTTGTAAATGCGTTTTAATATAATAATAACAATTTATTTTTGTCTATACTGACATCAATGTGTTCAGCATTGACTTTAGATTTCAGCTCGCTATTAGGTATCTCTAAATAAATATAGTTAGAATTTTTATTTTCAAGCATCAGAGTGGTTGAAGACGGATTTGTTGCTATGTCTTTAATTTTCAATCTAAATAAGTTCTCACAATTTTCATCATTTGCGAACTTGATTCCATCTTGATATAAGCCCACGTTTTTAACATTATCCTTTATGTACTTACTGCTTTTTAATCTAATTTTCCAATCCTTAGCATAAACTTCATAATCATTTACTTTATCGGCTTTGGATATATTTTTACATCCGGTTAAAATAGCAGTATGTTTTGACCTTGGATTATTAAACAATTCTTCTTTTTCACCTATTTCTTCTATCTTTCCATCATTCATAATAGCTATTTTGTCGCTTATTCTAAATACCTCGTCACCATTATGCGAAACATATAGAGCGCTTCCTTTATGTTTTTTTAATATGGATATAAGTTCTTGTTCCATTTGCCATCTCAAAAAATCATCCAGTGCAGAAAAGGGCTCGTCAAACATTAGTATTTCAGGGGAATTAACAAGCATTCTTGCCAAGGCTGTCCGCTGCTGCTGACCTCCGGATAATTGATGAGGGTAATTGTATTCTAAGCTTTTCAGATGGAAATCACTCATGATCTCCTCTACTGTAGCATATTTATTTTTATTGGATTTTGGTATACCGATTTCAATATTTTGCTTAAGAGTCATGTTTGGAAATAGGGCATAATTTTGAAATAAAAGTCCTACCCTTCTTTCTTGAGGTTTTAAATTTATTTTGTTATTGCTGTCAAAAAGTGTTCGCCCATTCAGTTGAATTATGCCTTCATCAGGAATTTCCAATCCTGCTATACATTTTAGGGTCATACTTTTCCCGCAGCCTGAAGGACCAAATAAAGCCAAAACTTCGGAATTTATATTGAAATTTACATCTAGAACAAAATTACCCAATTTCTTTTTTATGTCTACGAAGAGCATTATTTATCACTCCTTCAAACTATAGGCATTCAATTAAAACCTAATTCAAATATAGTGAATTACTACCGATTAATATCAATTTAACGATATATAGCATATTTTGATATGTATTATATATAAATTATATATGATGAATTATCTCAAAGAATTACTTTTATTCGAGGAATGATATTATGAAAAGAATAAGGATAGAAGATGCGGTAGGCAGTGTATTATGTCATGATATGACCAGAATAGTAAAAGATGAGATAAAAGACGCTGCTTTCAGAAAAGGGCATATAATTGAAAAAAAGGATATTCCCCTTCTTTTGTCAATGGGTAAAGAACATATTTACGTATATGAAAAAAAAGAAGGAATGATCCATGAGGATGAGGCGGCTTATATATTGTCTAAATTATGTCTAAACGATTATATGGCTGCAACAGATGTAAAGGAAGGGAAGGTAGAGATTAAGGCAACTCAAGAGGGTTTTTTCCAAGTTGATGTGGAAAAATTGAATAGAATAAATCAATTGGACGATATAATGATAGCAACAAGAATGGGAAATCTGCCTGTGAAAGCAGGAGAAAAGCTTGCCGGAATGCGTATTATTCCTTTAGTTATTGAGGATGAAAAGTTGAATAGTGCTAAAAAAATAGTAGGGAATAAACCTATATTAAAGATTACTCCATTTAAAAAACTAAAAGCCGGAATTGTAACTACCGGCAATGAAGTATTTTATGGGAGGGTCAAGGATACCTTTACTCCAATTATAGCTGAAAAGCTAAAAAATCAAGGGGTCGAAGTTATAGAACATATTACCAGTGATGATGATACTGAACGAATTAAATCCTCTATTCTTGAAATTAAAGAGAGAGGAGCGGATTTGATTATTTGTACCGGAGGTATGAGCGTTGATCCGGATGATTTAACTCCGGCAGCTATAAAGATAAGCGGAGCTAAAATAGTCACTTATGGAGCGCCGGTACTACCCGGAGCCATGTTTTTGTTAGCCTATTTTGATGATGATACTACTGTTATGGGAGTACCGGGGTGCGCAATGTACAAGAGAAATACCATTTTTGATATTGTACTCCCCTATGCCGCGGCAAACATAAAAATTGACAAGGCTCATCTGTCAAAATTGGGTTATGGCGGACTTTGTTTGGATTGTGAAAAGTGTCATTATCCAAATTGCCAATTTGGTGGGGGAGTGTAGGTATAGAACAATAAATTATTTAATGAGAATATGGTGATATCATGAAGGATTCCTTTGATAGGGAGATAAATTACTTAAGGGTTTCATTAACCGACAGATGCAATTTAAGATGTAAATATTGTATGCCTGAAAAAGGCATCGATAAATTAAAGCATGATGATATATTGTCCTTAGAGGAAATTTATGAACTCATAGAGATATTTGTACAATTAGGCATCACAAAGATTAGGTTCACCGGCGGGGAGCCCTTAATAAGACATGGCGTAATTGATTTAATAGAAAGGGTTTCAAAGCTTAACGGAATTAGGGAATTAACTATGACAACCAATGGGACACTAATCAAGGACAATATTGCAGGCTTAAAAAATGCAGGATTAAATAGACTTAACATAAGCCTTGACACTTTGGATGAAAAAAAGTATAAATCCATAACTGGTGGCGGCAATATCTTTAGTGTATTAGAGGGTATTGAGGAGGCTCAAAAAATGAGACTTACTCCCATTAAGATAAATACTGTTTTAATTGGCGGGTTTAATGATGATGAGATTGAAGATTTCATCAACTTAACTATTGATAATGATATAGAGGCACGATTTATAGAGCTTATGCCCATAGGCGAGGTAGCCGATTTTGCAAAGGATAATTTTATTTCAAACAATAAGGTATTGAAATCGGCAAAGGAACTTATAGCTCTAGAATGTGAGGACAAGTCTTCTCCGGCAGTTTATTATAAACTACCTAACGCCATAGGGAAAATTGGTTTAATTAGCCCTATATCATGTAAATTTTGCAAGAATTGTAACAGAGTAAGACTTACATCAACAGGAAAATTGAAGTTATGTTTACATTCAGATAGGGAAATAGATTTAAGGAGCGCTTTAGCAGAAGGGAAAGATGTTAAGAAGATTATTATGGAATCCATTTTAATAAAGGAAGAAGAACATCATCTTGAGTATGAAAAATATATTTACAAAAATATGAATCAGATAGGAGGTTAGTTATGGAATTCACTCATTTCAATGGAAACGACAGAGCTCATATGGTAGATGTATCTAAAAAGGAAAATACAAAGCGAACGGCAATAGCTACCGGAAGAATAAAAATGAAGGAAGAAACAGTAGAAAAAATAAAACAAGGTCTTATTACCAAGGGAGATGTTTTGTCTGTAGCCCAAGTAGCAGGAATTATGGGTTCTAAAAGGACAAGCGATATAATACCCATGTGTCACAATATAAATTTAAACGGATCGGATATCCGATTTTCAATACAAGAAAATTATATAGACGTGGAGGCTGAGATAAAAACAACAGGTAAAACCGGTGTGGAAATGGAAGCTTTGACAGCTGTATCCATAGCTTGTCTTACTATTTATGATATGTGCAAGGCTATTGATAGAGGCATGATTATAGAAGAAGTAAAATTGATAAAAAAGACCGGTGGAAAGTCCGGTGAATATAGGAGATGTTTGGGTAAGGTTGTTTCTGTCAATATATCAGATACAAAAGGTATAGCTAAAAAGCCTATAGGAAGCGGGTTATTTATAGAAGATTATGGACTGGAAAATGATGCTCATAGCGGTAGTTGGCATAGACAAGTAAGCTTGCTTGCAATCGAAAGCATCAATAAAATGCGAAAAGAAGGTCTGGAAGTATATCCGGGAGATTTTGCTGAGAATATTACAACCGAAGGAATAGTTGTATATGAATTGCCTATAGGCACAAAATTGAAAATTGGTGAGACCGTTCAGGAGGTAACTCAAATAGGAAAGGAATGTCACACGGGATGTGAAATAGCTAAGACTGTGGGGAAATGCGTAATGCCAAAGGAAGGCATATTTACTAAGGTTTTAAAGGGCGGGACGATAAAAGAAGAGGATTCAATAGAAATTTACTAAATCCATGTCTATTCATGAAAAAAGGACTTGGTGCAGGGGGAGCACCAAGTCCTTTTATTAATTTTCGAATTTCATATAATTCAAAAGCCTAGTATCTTTAAATATTTCAAACCCTATATAGCCATCTTCTATTAGTTCTTTTTGTTTTTCAAGATTAGCCCATTTGGAGACTACTAAATCTACCGGATTGGAATAAGGATTTTTCAAATCCCTATGTAGTATAAATCTCCACATGCCTTCCTCATTTTCAGTTCTCGCATATTTTTTCTTCAACTTTTTTATCTTTAGACCATTTTTCATTACATTATACAAACTAAAAAAATTATATGGTGAAACTGTGCATAGCAAATGTTTGTAGCCTTCTTCTTTAACCAATTCAGTTGCAATTTCTAGGGTCAAACTTTGTAAGTTATTTCCCCTATAAATAGGTTTCACTACTGTGGTTTCTAAATGCACTACACTATCCAATTCATCTTTAGGGAGGTTGATATCGTACCCTAAATTTCGAGAATCTTTTCCCGGAAAGCCAATATATCTATATGAGATGAGTTTACCTCTATTGTTGCGGACACCAATTACCTTAGCTCCATTTTTTAAATCTTCATACATTTCATCATAGGAATCTAAATATAATATTTCTTTATTATCAATTCCTTCATACACTTCAAGCTGTAAATCTATAACTTCATTTAAATTAGCCTTAGGTATCAATTCAATAGTATATTCTTCGCGTTTTCTTGTATTATATTTATCCTTTATTAGGTATCCAGTAGTTAATAACATTTTATTGGCCTCCTTTCCATATATTTGCCAACTGACAACTCAATACAATATAGTAAGTTGTTAAATTTAGTATATAATAAAATATAAAGGATGTCAACAAAATATTATAAAAAAATGCGAAAAATTTTAGGTTGTCGATTTCACATCAACAACCTTACTATATCCCTTTTAAGACCCCGATTCATTGCTTGGGTAATTCTTGAGCGTAGCGAAGAATCTTATAGCATTTATAATATCAATAAAACAGAGATCCTTCGCTTTATGCTCAGGATGACAACAGCAGAAATCTTGGGTCTATAAGTGCAGTATAATCATTGATTGAGTCATTCTTGAGCGTAGCGAAGAATCTATGCGTAATTCCCCAAAGTTCGACCCTAACAAACTCTTCACTCTTCACTCTTAGTTCTTCATTATCTTTTACCTCTTACCTTTTACTTTTTACCTATCTTTAAAACCGGAGATCCTTAGAAAGCAGTGCTTATACTGTCCACCTCACCCTTAGACTACAAAGGGTACACGGCAGGATGACCCAAGGGTCGATTGTGCATTGTGAATTGTGAATTGTGAATTGTGCATTGTGAATTGTGAATTGTGAACTGTGAATTGTTTTTTATCTATCAGCCAGTTCCATAAATTTTTCAATATCCTGTTCAATCAATCTCAATGAGCTTCTGAAAAACTCCGGATCATGAACATCAATTCCCATTCTCAATGCCACGTCTCTAATATTATTCTTTCCGGTAGCACTTAGCAACTCATCATACTTTGTAACAAATTCTTTCCCTTCATTTAGATATTTTGCATACAGTCCCTTGGAGAATAACAGTCCAAAGGCATATGGAAAGTTATAATAGCTTAGCTCTGCATTATAATAATGAGGTTTATTTACCCACATATATGGATGCAGGATATCGTGATCAAGTCCATCCCCATAAGCTTCTTTTTGCGAATTCATCATTATTTCTTTAAGTTCATTAACCGATAGGGAGTGTGTTTTTCTTCTTTCAAATACTTCTGATTCAAACAAGAAACGGCTCAATATATCAACTATTACTTGACCGGCATCCGAAATTGAAGATTCCAATATTTCAAATGCTTCTTCTTCATTTGCTTCCTTTAAAGCCGCATTTACCACTATAGTTTCACAGAATATGGAGGCTGTTTCTGCAATTGGCATTGGATATCTGCTATTTAAGATGGATTCATCCCTTAAATTCAATCCATGATAGCCATGCCCCAATTCATGAGCCAGAGTAATCATATTTGAAAAGCTTCCATTGAAGTTTGCCATGATCCTGCTTTCTTTTATTGGATGGAGATTGGAGCAGAAAGCGCCACCCCTTTTACCATCTCTTGGTTCTACATCAAGCCAATTGTTTTCATATGCATTTTGTGCAAAATCAGCCAGTCTATCGCTAAAGGTTCTAAAATTATCAACTACATATTCCATAGCCTCTTCATAGGTAAAAGTTCTATTTACCTTTCCAACAGGAGCAAACATTTCGTAGAATGGTAATCCATTCTTATAGCCTAGAATTTCAGCTTTTTTTCTATAATATTTGTGAAATACCGGCAGAAATTCTCTTATAGCGGTAAGCATAGCATTCAAGGTTTCTTCATCCATTCTGGACATAATAAACGTTTCGTCCAACGGAGATTTGTATCCTCTCAATTGGCAAGTGGTGATAACTTCGCCTTTTATCCCATTTAATGCGGCTGCTGAGGATTCTTCAATTTTCATATATGCTGCTTGTTCTGCTTCATAGGCTGTATGCCTTATGTCAGAGTCTTTGTCATAAGCTAAATTTCTTACAACAGGTAGAGGCAATTGCTTTCTTTCTCCATCCAATGTTATATCAACAAGCAATGTTGAGGATATTTTATTTTGAAGATTTGACCATGCAGTTGAACCGCTGTTGGACATTTTAGATACAAGTATTTCCTCCTGTTCGCTTAGCATATATTTTGACTTTTCTTTTATTTGATTTAAATAAAATTTATGTTCATTTAAGGATTCGGAGGTTTCAACCAATTCATCCAGGTTATGGATATTTTTCATAAAACTTTGAAACATTACATTGGGTTTAGTCATTTCAGAAGCTTTAACAGATAATATATCCTTATATTTTGATGCGGATTCATTTTTGGCATCTACACTAGATGTAAGTGAGGCATAAGACCTTAATTTTGTAAGGATAGTTGAAATTTCTGCTGAAAATTTTATGAAATCTTCAATTTTTTTGGCCGGATTATCCAATGATAGTAAGTTTTCATTAGCCCAATTGTTAAATTCAATAATTTGTTCATCTAATTTTCCTAAGTCGCTTTGAAATTCTTTTGATTCAAAAGATGTATATAGCTTATCTAAATTCCATCTCATAACAATCCCTCCTATATTTCGATGCTCTTAATATTATATCATATTGTAAATGGGTAACAATATAATTGAGGTGAAAAATATGAAATATAAGGATTTTAAAAAGCCAGAAAGGGAGTCTTTAATTGAAGAATTGTCTCCAATAGAATATAAGGTGACACAAGAAAATGCAACAGAAAGACCATTTACACATGAATACAATGAAAACTATGAAGAAGGTATATATGTGGATATTGTTTCCGGTGAGCCATTATTTTCTTCTAAGGATAAATTCAATGCAGGCTGTGGATGGCCTAGTTTTACAAATCCATTAGAGGAAGAGCATGTAATTGAGAAAAATGACACATCACATGGTATGAGAAGGACAGAGGTCAGAAGCAAATACGCAGACTCACACCTAGGCCATGTATTTCCTGATGGACCTAAGGATAAAGGTGGACTTAGATATTGTATCAATGGCGCATCTTTGCGGTTTATTAAAAAGGAAGATATGGAAAGAGAAGGGTATGGGGAATATTTGAAATTGTTTGAGTAATATGGTAGCTATATTGTACAATATAGCTATTGAGTGATAAATTTAAAGAATTGGGGGAATTGGGAATGTCTGAATCTAAGAAAAGTAAATCACATAGGATAATTTTAGTTTCATTAATTATTATTTTGATATTAAGTGCTTGTTATTTTTTTAAGACAAGAGAGGTATATAAAGATGTATATAGTTTAGATGATGGAATCGTAGTCAAAGAGATAGATATAGATAGGTTAAGAGATAAAAAGTTAAATGATTTCATAACTGAAAATAATCTTGCAAACGGAGTCTTTGAGTATTATTATTCAAAGGGAGATAAGCACTATATATTATTTAATGGAGTAGAAAATACTTATAAGAATGTTACATTCGATTTAGAAAACAAGATATTTACAATTTCCTATGAATCTCAAAGCACCAGTGGTAATAGTAAATTGCTTTATTTAATAGAAAAAGAATCCGGAGATGCTTTTGATACAATAAAATTGTTGAATAATAATAAGGAAGATTATTTTATTAATGTATATACGCGTGCGACAACCCCTTTAAGTGATAAATTTTGATAAAGTGGACTTCTTTTGCTATAATGAGATGAAAGTAAAATGAAAAGCCAGATGTATTTTTTAATCTAATTTTAATCTTTCTTGAATTGTATTTAAAGCTTCCACTACTATAATTTAATCATATTAAATAGTAGGAGGTATTTATTTTATGGTTACTTTACAACAAGTAGAAGAATTAAGA